>OJYG01000028.1_pt1 | contig 76900 bp, 67 predicted proteins | sample 1600841 | NCBI WGS metagenome assembly OJYG01 (sample SAMN04436709, study PRJEB24849) | human gut metagenome | biome: human gut; feature: NICU; material: stool | host: Homo sapiens | place: USA: Saint Louis, MO | collected 2010-09-09
TTCCGTCGTTGTGCTGCTGAATGAGCGCGGCGAGCCGATGGTTCACTGATACCAATCACCCTATTCAACCGATCGGCCTGGCTAAAAGCGGGCGGGATCTGCACATCCAAATTTCAGGAGAAACCATGAGCGAAGTAACGGACTTAGTCGTCATTGAGAAACAGAACGCAATGGCGGTATTCACCACCAAAGAGCAGCTCGACCCGATTATTGAGGTGATCGAGAAAGAAGCTCGCAGCCTGGTACCGGATGTGTCGACCCGCAAAGGACGCGACGCTATCGCATCCATGGCGCACAAGGTTGCCCGTTCCAAAACCTACATCGACAACGCCGGCAAGGATCTGGTTGCTGAGCTTAAAGCCCTGCCGAAGCAGATCGACGAAAGCCGTCGCATTGTGCGTGAGCGACTTGACGCTCTGAAAGATGAAGTTCGCCGCCCCCTAACCGAGTGGGAAGCCGAGCAGGAACGCATCAAGGCTGAAGAAGCCATGAACGCGATGCACGCCGAAGCGCTGGAAATGAACATCAAGTTCGATCAAGAGCTGGCGGCCAAGTTTGAAGCGGACCACGAAATGGCTCTGCTGATGAATGACAAGTTTGACCGTGACCGCGAAGAGCAGCGCCGCCAGGCGGAACAGGCACAGCGTGAACGTGACGAGCGACTGAAGCAGGAAGCCGCTGACAAAGCCAAGCGCGAAGCCGAAGAGAGACATAAGGCGGAACTGGATGCTGCAGCGCGGCGCGAAGCTGATGAGAAAGCTCGCGCTGATGCCGCAGAGCGTAAACGCAAAGAAGATGCTGACCGTGCAGAACGTGAGAAACAGGACGCCATAGCTGAAGAAAAACGCAAAGCGCAGGAAGAAGCGGATCGCATCAAGCGTGAAGCTGAAGCGAAAGAAAAAGCCCGTCTGGCCGAAGAGCAGCGCAAAGCTGAAGAAGAAGCGCGCCGCGCCGCAGACAAAGAGCACCGCCGCACCGTCAACCGTCGCGTCATCGCCGACCTGATCGCTCAGGGCATCCCTGAAGAATTCGCGCAGAAAGCACTGCTGGCTATCGCTGGCGGAAAAGTGCAGGACGCGCACATCAAATATTGAGGCAACCATGAACGCATACCTCACTTACGACCGAATCGAAGATCGGCGCTGGGTTGAGCAACAGCTCGACGACGAGAAAGAGAAGTGGATCGACGACCGGGCGCAACAAATCATCGACATGATGCCAAAAGAACCGTCCGGCCTCTTCCACTTCACGATCCCGATTGACTCCAGCCCATACGAAGGACTTCGCAGCGATAAAGCTGGCGAGGCCTACAACGATTTCATTTCGGCAGTTGCTTACGCCCAGGCGGAATACGACTGGGAACACCGTACCGGCTGCCCGTTTTAATTTTCGAGGGGATTAACGATGGCAAACGAATTAACAATCACAGCGACATCGCTTCAGGAGATAGGCGTCGACGTCTCCACCTGGAGTGCACTGAAGAACAGCATCTACCCTGGCGCCAAAGACGAATCGGTAATGATGGCGCTTGACTACTGCCGCGCCCGCCAGCTGGATCCGTTGCTCAAACCTGTCCACCTCGTTCCGATGTACGTCAAAGACTCGAAAACAGGTAAAGGTGACTGGCGCGACGTGGTCATGCCAGGAATCGGGCTTTACCGCATTCAGGCAGACCGCTCTGGCGATTATGCCGGGGCATGGGAGCCTGAGTTCGGGCCCGATGTAACTCAGACGCTTACTGGTGTCGAGGTGACCTTCCCTCAGTGGTGCAAATACACCGTTTTCAAGCGCATGCCCAGCGGCGAGATCGTCGAGTTCAGCGCCAAAGAATACTGGATTGAAAACTATGCCACCGGCGGCCGCGAAACAACGGCGCCGAATGCGATGTGGAAAAAGCGCCCATACGGACAGCTGGCGAAATGCGCGGAAGCTCAGGCGTTGCGTAAGGCATGGCCTGAGATTGGACAGCAGCCTACCGCCGAAGAAATGGAAGGCAAATCACTGGACGTTGATATCCGTGACGTCACGCCGCGCAGCACCACAGAAGCACTTCCACCAGCAGCAAGCGAAGAAACGCTTCAGGCGATCACCGATCTCTTAACATCGCTGAATAAAGACTGGGAGGAAGACTTCCTCCCAGTGTGCAGCGACATCTTCAAACGGCCAATTCTTGAGGCGTCCGACCTCACTGAAGAAGAGGCACAGAAAGGGTTCAACTTCCTTCAGAAAAAAGCTAAGGCGGCAGCATGACACCCTCCCTGCTTTCACTGTTGCGAAGCGGAAAGCACAGCATTCGCGACATGGCAAAGATTTTAGGCATTTCAAGGTCTCGCGTTTCATGGTTCATCGCCGAGCTTGAGCGGCGTAAATGGATAGAAGTCACCAGGTGCGCAATATGGTTTCACGATGGCACCCGTTCAAATAAGCAGAACGTATACAGGGTAAAACTATGACACCGAAAATTATCCTAGCTCGGACCGGCATTGACGTAACCACTATCCAACAGGGCGATGAGGCGTGGCACCGGCTGCGCCTCGGTGTCATTACTGCCTCAGAAGTACACAACGTCATATCCAAGCCAAGATCGGGGAAGAAGTGGACAGATATGAAAATGTCCTACTTCCACACGCTGCTCGCCGAGGTATGCACAGGCGTAGCGCCAGAGGTTAACGCCAAGGCGCTGGCCTGGGGCAAGCAGTACGAGGAAGACGCCCGCACCCTCTTCGAGTTCACCACCGACGTGAAAGTCACGGAGTCTCCGATCTTGTTCCGTGACGAGAGCATGCGCACTGCGTGCTCCCCTGACGGCCTGTGCAGTAATGGGTTCGGCCTTGAGCTTAAATGCCCTTTCACCTCCCGCGACTTCATGAAATTCCGCCTTGGCGGTTTCGAAGCCATCAAGTATGCGTACATGGCCCAGGTACAGTACAGCATGTGGGTGACCGGAAAAGAGGCCTGGTTCTTTGCAAACTACGACCCGCGCATGAAACGCGAAGGCATTCACCACGTCGTCGTTGAGCGGGATCCGCAATACATGACTGATTTCAACGAAATGGTGCCGGAGTTCATCGAGAAGATGGACGAGGCGCTGGCGGAGATCGGCTTCACGTTTGGCGAGCAATGGAGGTAACCATGGGAGCAAATCACTGGCAACCGTGGGAAAACCTGTTCCTGCATGAAGTTGCCGGACAGATTCCCGTCTCATTGATTGCCGAAAAACTGGAGAGAAGTAAGCGCGCAGTTTACACCCAGGCCGCTCGCCTCGACGTGAAATTTCCTGGCAATACCAACTGCAGGAAATGGACCAAAGCAGAGTTGTTTCTGTTTGGCCGGTTCACTCCCGAGGAAATCGCCGCGGCAACCGGCCGCTCCATCCACTCCGTGCGCAGCAAGCGCAACTCACTTGCCCGATCGTCAGGAGGAAAAGTCATGCCTGAATGGACTACCGAAGAACTGGCGCTGCTGTGGAGACACTCAAACGCTGAAGTCGCAGCGATAACCGGCCGCAGCATTGAAGAGGTAGGAGATAAGCGGCTGCAAACCAATATTGAGCGTAATGGCTGGGATGTTAACGATCCGGAGCAGGAGGATGCATGACGCAACTGATAGCCAGTTATGAGCTGGCTATTGGGTGCGAAAGCGCCACCTCGTGATCCCTTTTTGCCCGGCCCCGCGCCGGGTTCTTTTTTGCCTGGAGACACCAATGAGCGACACCAGCCTGATTCCCGAAAAAGAAGTGATGAACAAGCTTGGGGTTTCATCACGCCAGACAATCTGGAACTACACCAACCGGCACGGGTTTCCGAAGCCAGTCAGGACCCACCCGAAAGCGTACCTGCGGGAAGCTGTTGATGGATGGATCCTCAATGGCGGCGTTAACCAGAAATGTTCCTGATGTGCCAGAACAGCTTATCAGCGTGAAGCTCATACGCTTTGCGCTGAGCCTCTATCCAGTCGTGTTTGTTGTACACGGCCATTACCCCGCCAAGTTCATGCCCGAGCATCCTCTCAGTAACATGTGGCTCAACATCCATTTCAGACAGCCTTGTAACCAGCGTCCTCCTGAAGTCGTGGGTTCGCCAGTATCCAAGGTCCATTCCTCCCCTTATTCGATTAACGAACCGGTTGGCGGCCGCAATGCTGATCGGTTCGTTTATATCCTCCCCGGGGAAAAGCACATCATTGTAAGTTGTCATGGCCTTTTCGAGGAAAGGCTGAATCTGTTCGAAGATCGGGCGGCGGATGACGTTGCCCATTTTGCTGTGCTCTTTCGGAACGGTCCATATGTTGTCCAGCAGGTCAAATTCTGTCTTGGTTGCCAGCCTGAGCTCTGAGAGCCTCGCACCCCAAAGCATCAGCATCTGGTGAAGAAGCTTGTTTGAGGTAGACGCCCGACTTCTTTCAATAGCCATCCAAATCTGAGCCAGCTCGTTATATGAAAGAACGCGGTCACCCACAGCAGCACGGGAGCCAAAGTCTCTTGGCTGGATGCTCATAATTGCGCAGCTATCTATCACCTGACGCCGCATGCACCAGCTTATTGCCGATCTAAGCTGGCTAAGCACCTGACGCGCTCTTCGTGGATTATCCCTTTCCTCTTCGGTGAGGAGATCCACCCACTGCTTTACCGTGATGGAGGATGCCGGTCGATTCGGGAACGCGTCATGCATCCGCTTCATAACCGTTGATCGGTATAGCGCCTGAGTCTTTTCTCGGAGTGTTGTAGAGACGTAATTTTCGAACCAGTAGTCGAGGCACTGAGCGACCGTCAGGGAGTTCTGCGTTTTCTCTTCAAAGTAGGAGCGCGGATCTGTGCCGGAGAAATAAAGGTTTCGTAAATCAGACGTGATCTGCCTGGCATCCTTTAGAGATACCGACGGGTAGCGGCCAATGCCAAGACGATGAGGTTTACCATGCCAGCGATACCGGTACTGGAACTGGATGACCCCCTTTGGAGAAATGCGTACGCTGAGGCCATCAGCATCAGCCACTTCTTGTGGGCCCGAATATGGTTTACCATGAATGGTACGCAGTTTTGTGTCGCTGATAGCCATAAATAATATTTGGTACGCTCAGAAATAGTGGTTTGGTACACTTCTGGTACGCAATATCACATGGACATCGAGACACAGTAAACAACTATATTTAACGTTCGTGGACAAACTCAGGTGAGAAAAGGGTTGTTTTTCGAGTGATAACAGGCAGTTAATTAACTATTGTGGACAATATTAAACAATGGCAGACACAGATAAACAACCTACCTTCCTATTCCACGACTACGAAACCTTTGGCACGCATCCGGCGCTGGACCGACCGGCGCAGTTTGCCGCCATCCGTACCGACGACGAATTCAACATTATTGGCGAGCCTGAGGTCTTTTACTGCAAACCGGCTGATGACTACCTGCCGCAGCCCGGCGCGGTCATGGTTACCGGCATCACCCCGCAGGAAGCGCGGGAGAAAGGCGTTAACGAGGCAGAGTTCGCCCGACGCATTCACGATCTCTTTACCGTTCCCAATACCTGCGTGGTCGGTTACAACAACATCCGCTTCGATGACGAAGTGACGCGCAACATCTTCTATCGCAACTTCTACGATCCCTATGCCTGGAGCTGGCAGAACCGCAATTCACGCTGGGATTTACTCGACATCATGCGCGCCTGCTACGCCCTGCGTCCTGAAGGCATTCACTGGCCGGAAAATGAGGAAGGGCTGACCAGCTTCCGGCTGGAACACCTGACGCGCGCCAACGGTATCGAGCACAGCAATGCCCACGACGCGATGGCGGACGTCTATGCCACCATTGCCATGGCAAAGCTGGTGAAAAGCGCACAGCCCCGGCTGTTTGAGTATCTGCTGAGCCATCGCAGCAAGCAGAAGCTTATGACCCTTATCGACGTACCGCAGATGAAACCTCTGGTGCATATTTCCGGCATGTTTGGCGCCTGGCGCGGCAATACCAGCTGGGTTGCGCCGCTGGCCTGGCATCCGGACAACCGTAATGCGGTCATCATGGTGGACCTGGCGGGCGATATTTCACCGCTGCTCGAACTCGACAGCGATACCCTGCGCGAACGGCTTTATACCCCGAAAAACGAGCTCGGCGATCTGCCGGCGGTGCCGGTCAAACTGGTGCATATCAATAAATGTCCGGTCCTGGCGCAGGCGAATACGCTGCGCCCGGAAGATGCTGACAGGCTGGGCATTAACCGCCAGCACTGCCTCGATAATCTCAAAGTGCTGCGTGAAAATCCGCAGGTGCGCGAGAAAGCCGTGGCCATTTTTGCCGAAGCCGAGCCGTTCGTGCCGTCTGAAAACGTGGACGCCCAACTCTATAACGGTTTCTTCAGCGATGCCGATCGCGCGGCCATGAATATCGTTCTGCAAACAGAGCCGCGCAACTTACCGGCGCTGGATATCACCTTCGCCGATAAGCGCATCGAAAAGCTGATGTTTAATTACCGCGCGCGTAATTACCCCGGCACGCTGGATGAAGCCGAGCAGGAACGCTGGCTGCAGCATCGTCGCAACGTGTTTACCCCAGAATACCTGCACAGCTATGCACAGGAGCTGGAGATGCTCTACGGCCAGTATGAAGGGAATGCTGAGAAACAGGCGCTGCTGAAATCCCTGTTCCAGTACGCGCAAGAGATAGTTTGATCGATAGGTATAAAAAAGCCGGAGGCGAAGTCTCCGGCTTTTTTTTGCCCGGTGGCGCGGCGCTTACGCGGGCCTACGGGGTATGTAGGTCGGGTAAGGCATAGCCGCCACCCGACACAGTCTTACGCGACGTCTTCGTACTGCGGAACCGGGTTACGGAAGCTCTTCGTGACGCAGGCCAGGTAAACCAGACCGATACCCGCCCAAATCAGGCCAAGCACCATCGAGCTCTCTTCCAGGTTAACCCACAGCGCGCCCACGGTCAGGGCACCGCACATCGGCAGGAACAGATACTGGAAGTGATCTTTCAGCGTCTTGTTACGCTTTTCACGGATCCAGAACTGAGAGATCACCGACAGGTTAACAAAGGTGAACGCCACCAGCGCACCGAAGTTAATCAGCGCCGTTGCCATCACCAGGTCAAAGTTAATCGCCAGAAGCGCGATCGCACCGACCAGGATAATGTTCATTGCCGGGGTACGCCAGGTTGGATGCACGTAGCCGAAGAAGCTTTTCGGGAATACGCCATCGCGGCCCATTACGTACATCAGACGCGCAACGCCTGCATGCGCGGCCATACCGGACGCCAGTACGGTGATGGTGGAGAAGATCAGCGCGCCGACCTGGAACGCTTTACCCGCCACGTACAGCATAATTTCCGGCTGAGACGCATCCGGATCCTTGAAGCGAGAGATATCCGGGAAGTACAGCTGCAGGAAATAGGTCGAGAAAATAAAGATCAGACCGCCAATCAGCGCCGTCAGGAAGATGGCACGAGGAATTACGCGCTCTGCATCTTTGGTTTCTTCAGACAGGTTGCTGATCCCGTCAAAACCGGTAAAGGAGAAGCACAGAATGGTTGCCCCGGTAATCATCGGGATAACATGCGCATCACCAGACCAGAACGGCTTGCTGCTCGCCAGGGTGCCCGCGCCTTCGCCGTGGAATACGCCGTAAATCACCATGCCAAGAATAACCGCAATCAGCACAACCTGAAGCACAACGATAACGGAGTTAAAGTTGGCGACAGACTTGATGCTGCGCAGGTTAAAGGCCGTCATAAAGGCCACCAGCGCCACAACGAACATCCAGGATGGAATCGACGGCACCAGCGCTTCAAAATAGATTTTTGCCAGCAGAATGTTGATCATCGGCGCGAACAGATAGTCGAGCAGCGAAGACCAGCCCACCATAAAGCCAACCGTCGGGCTGATGGATTTCTGGGCATAGGTGTAGGCGGAACCCGCAGACGGATAGCGACGCACCAGTTTACCGTAGCTCAGCGCGGTAAAGAGGATCGCAATCAGCGCGAAGCCATATGCCGTTGGCACATGACCGTCTGTGAGGCCTGATACGATACCGAATGTATCAAACAGCGTCATCGGTTGCATATAGGCCAGGCCCATCATAACAACCGGAATCAACGTAAGCGTTTTACGTAATTCCACGCGAGAGGTGTTTGGAGTTGCGTTATGCGACATAGTTATTCTCCTTTACGGTGATAACCGCCACGTAAGCGAAAAATTGCCCCATTTCTTTCTTCCTCAGCGACAACAACTGTCGGATTTTAGTAAATATCTATCCGGTACGAAGCCCGGCCTCTTGGTTTTTAGTTTCGTTTCGTACATGCAAAAAAAAATAACCGACGCCTTTTATATCGTCGATTATTCATTTGGTTGCAGCGGCGGCATTTTGCCCCACATCGGATACAAAAGGCAATACTTTGCAACGCACCGGGTAATTTTCTTTTTGCTAACTGGCTGATTTCTCGACGCTGCCTGAGCATATACAGCAGCGATAGCACTATTTGCTAAAATTTCGTCCCGCCACCAGGCACTCGCCAGCCCGGCGGTCTGTTCATTCCAGCCCACCCACACCGATTCATGGCTGTTTTGAGCAAGTACCTGTTTTTCAACAAGCGCACCGCTGTCAATAAAGCGCTGCGCCAGATAGCGGGGTAAATAGCCGCAGCCCAGACCGCTAATTTGCAGCTCAAGCTTGGTTTTAAAGTCGAAAACGGTAATCGCTTCCTGCTCATCAAGCAGCTGCGAGGAGACCGCACATTCCGGGCGAGAGCTGTCACCCACTACAATCGCGCGGTAGCCTTTAATCACGCGGCGGTTAAGCGGCTCGGGCTCCTGAGCCAGCGGATGATGAGGCGCCACGGCAAATACCTGCTCCAGCACGCCAAGGCGGGCAAAACCAAATTCACTGAGTTGGGGAGGCTCATGCAATGCACCGACAAAAATGTCCGCCCTGCCCTGGGTTAAGGCATCCCAGGAACCGCCCAGCACGCCGTTGATGAAAATAAGCCGGGTGACGCTGTGATGCTGGTAAAACATTTCAATCAGCGGCGTCAGGAGAGAAAACGGAAAGGTGTCATCCACCCCAATCACCAGCTCGTTTTCCCATCCCTGATGCAGTTTGACGGCCTGTTTTTCGAGTTCACGAACGGTGTGGAGGACTTCACGGCCTTTTTCCAGCAGCATCTGTCCGGTGCGGGTAAAGCGTGCGCGATGCCCGGAGCGATCGAGGATCTGGATATTGAGGTCGCTTTCCAGTTTTTGGACGGTATAGCTCAGGGCCGAAGGGGTTTTGTAGAGCTTTGCCGACGCAGCGGCAAAGCTCCCCTCTTTTTCCAGTGCATCCAGAATAATAAGAACATCCAGCAGCGGTTTCATGCTCGCCCCCTTCTGGTGTGCGATCGTCTCCGCTGCGGAACTTATTCCATGGGCATCACCAGCGGATCGGGATACTGATACTCAAACCCCAGCTCATGACAAATGCGATTGCCATCAACAATTTTGCCTTTACTGCCATCTTTTGCCTCACCAAAGACCGGCGGAGCCAGGCCCAGCTGACGTGCCATCAGCGGGTAAAAGGTGCTGCGCGCCGGATGAGTCGGTGCACATATATTATAGATGTGTCCGCCTTTCGGAGCCTGTAAGAGTAGCTCAATTGCGCCAATAACATCCTCAAGATGGACAAGATTCACGCCATGCTGGCCGTCTGGCGCAGTCTTTCCGGCAAAGAAGCGTCCCGGGTGGCGGCCAGGGCCTACCAGCCCCGCCAGACGAACGATATCGACCTGCGTGCCGGGAAGATTGTGCAGCCAGTCTTCCAGCTCTTTCAGGACCTGACCGCTCGCGGTAACGGGACGGCGCTCGGAAGTTTCTTTTACTACGCCCTCAACCTCACCATAGACCGACGTCGAGCTGGTGAAAACAATGCGCGGTACGTGATGCGCCAGCGCGCTGTCGACTATCTCCTGCATCGCCTGCAGATAAAATGATTCACCCGGGCCGCTGCGCCGCGCGGGTAGCGTAATCACCAGCGCATCGACGTTCATCAGCGTGTCCAGATCGTCCGCATCACACACCAGTTCCGGCTCCAGACGCAGTTCAACGCCATCAATACCGCACATGCGCGCCGCTTCGACCCCATCTCGGGTGGTCTTGCTCCCGGTCACCTGCCAGCCTTTCGCGGCTAATGACATCGCCAGCGGCATTCCCAGCCATCCTAAACCGACAATCGCGACCTTTTTCATGCGAATTCTCCTGACTCTCACTCGTCTTTCATAAGGCTACGCCAGCCCGGCAGAACACACAATTCATAGCATCAATATGAAATGAATTAATGATCAAAAAAAGCCCTTGCAATATGTCGCACAACTGGTTTAGGTTAAAAGACATCAAATGAATAAGCATTCATCGAGAATTTATATGACACGCGTTCAATTTAAACACCACCATCATCACCATCATCCTGACTAGTCTTTCAGGCGATGTGTGCTGGAAGACGTTTGGATCTTCCAGTGGTGCATGAACGCATGAAAAAGCCCCCGGAAGATCGTCTTCCGGGGGCTTTTTTTTGGACCGAATTCAGACAGGTTAAAACAGGTTAACGAGGAATAAAGAATGTTAGATAACTCACGTTTACGCATAGCTATTCAAAAATCAGGCCGTTTAAGTGACGATTCACGCGAACTGCTGGCCCGCTGCGGGATTAAAATCAACCTGCACACCCAGCGCCTGATTGCTCTGGCTGAAAACATGCCCATCGACATTCTCCGCGTGCGTGATGACGATATTCCCGGCCTGGTCATGGATGGCGTCGTTGACCTCGGCATCATCGGTGAAAACGTGCTGGAAGAAGAGCTGCTGACCCGCCGCGCGCAGGGCGAAGACCCGCGTTACTTCACCCTGCGTCGTCTGGACTTCGGCGGCTGCCGCCTGTCGCTGGCGACGCCGGTTGATGAAGCCTGGGACGGCCCGGCCGCGCTGAACGGCAAACGTATCGCCACCTCCTACCCTCACCTGTTAAAGCGCTATCTGGATCAGAAAGGCGTGCTGTTTAAATCCTGTCTGCTGAACGGTTCTGTTGAAGTGGCGCCGCGTGCGGGTCTCGCGGACGCCATCTGTGACCTGGTCTCTACCGGCGCGACGCTGGAAGCGAACGGTCTGCGCGAAGTGGAAGTCATCTACCGCTCTAAAGCGTGCCTGATCCAGCGTGACGGAGAGATGGCCGACGCTAAGCAGCAGCTGATCGACAAGCTGCTGACCCGCATTCAGGGCGTGATTCAGGCACGTGAATCCAAATACATCATGATGCACGCCCCAACCGAGCGTCTGGATGAAGTGATTGCCCTGCTGCCGGGCGCCGAGCGACCAACCATCCTGCCGCTGGCAGGCGATCAGCAGCGCGTGGCGATGCACATGGTGAGCAGCGAAACCCTGTTCTGGGAAACCATGGAAAAACTGAAGGCGCTGGGCGCAAGCTCCATCCTGGTGCTGCCAATTGAGAAGATGATGGAGTAATGGCCATGAGCTTTAACACAATCATCGACTGGAATACCTGTAGCGACGCACAGCAGCGCGAGTTGCTGATGCGCCCGGCAATTTCCGCCTCTGAAAGCATCTCGCGCACCGTGGCGGAGATCCTGGATAACGTCAAAGCCCGCGGCGATGACGCGTTGCGTGAATACAGCGCGAAGTTTGATAAGACGGACGTCAGCGCATTGCAGGTTACCGAGCAGGAAATCATTGATGCCAGCAATCGCCTGGGTGACGACATCAAGCAGGCGATGGCCGTCGCGGTGAAAAACATTGATGCCTTCCACACCGCGCAAAAGCTGCAGACCGTGGATGTCGAAACCCTGCCCGGCGTGCGTTGCCAGCAGGTCACGCGCCCGGTTGCGTCCGTCGGCCTCTATATTCCCGGCGGCTCTGCCCCGCTTTTCTCCACCGTACTGATGCTGGCGACTCCCGCGCGCATTGCCGGGTGTCAGAAAGTGGTGCTGTGCTCACCGCCACCGATTGCCGATGAGATCCTCTACGCGGCGAAGCTCTGCGGCGTGCAGGCGGTGTATAAAGTGGGCGGCGCGCAGGCGATTTCGGCCCTGGCGTTCGGCACGGAATCCATTCCCAAGGTCGACAAAATCTTTGGCCCGGGCAATGCGTATGTGACCGAGGCTAAGCGTCAGGTCAGCCAGCGTCTGGACGGCGCGGCCATCGATATGCCTGCCGGACCGTCTGAAGTGCTGGTGATTGCCGACAGCGGCGCAACGCCGGATTTCGTCGCGTCTGACCTGCTTTCCCAGGCGGAACACGGCCCGGACTCGCAGGTTATCCTGCTGACGCCGGATGCCGATATGGCGAAACGCGTGGGCGAAGCCGTGGAGCGTCAGCTTGCCGACCTGCCCCGCGCCGACACGGCACGCCAGGCGTTAGCGGCCAGCCGTCTGATTGTGGCGCGCGATCTCGAGCAGTGCATTGCCATTTCTAACCAGTACGGTCCGGAGCACCTGATTATTCAGACCCGAAATGCGCGCGATCTGGTCGACAGCATTACCAGCGCGGGCTCGGTGTTCCTCGGCGACTGGTCACCGGAATCCGCGGGCGATTACGCCTCCGGCACCAACCACGTACTGCCAACGTATGGTTATACCTCAACCTGTTCCAGCCTGGGACTGGCGGATTTCCAGAAACGCATGACCGTGCAGGAACTCTCCCGCGAAGGGTTTGCCTCACTGGCGTCCACTATTGAAACCCTGGCCGCCGCCGAGCGCCTGACCGCTCACAAAAACGCCGTTACGCTGCGCGTTGCAGCCCTGAAGGAGCAAGCATGAACATTGAAGAATTAGCCCGCGAAAATGTCCGTCGCCTGACGCCTTACCAGTCTGCGCGTCGTCTGGGCGGTAAAGGGGATGTCTGGCTGAACGCCAACGAATATCCAACGGCGGTGCAGTTTGAGCTGTCGCAGCAGACGCTGAACCGCTATCCGGAATGTCAGCCGAAGGCGGTTATTGAAAACTACGCGCAGTACGCTGGCGTGAAGCCAGAGCAGGTGCTGGTCAGTCGCGGTGCGGATGAGGGCATTGAACTGCTGATCCGTGCCTTCTGCGAGCCGGGCAAAGACGCGGTAATGTACTGCCAGCCGACCTACGGCATGTACAGCGTCAGCGCGGAAACCTTCGGGGTGGCGTGCCGCAACGTGCTCTCACTGGAGAACTGGCAGCTGGATCTGCAGGGGATTGCCGACAATCTCGAAGGCGTAAAAGTGGTGTTTGTTTGCAGCCCGAACAACCCGACCGGGCAGATTATTAACCCGCAGGATATCCGTACCCTGCTGGAGATGACGCGCGGAAAAGCCCTGGTGGTCGCGGACGAAGCCTACATCGAGTTCTGCCCGCAGGCGACGCTGGCTGGCTGGCTGGAAGAGTACCCGCACCTGGTGGTGCTGCGTACGCTGTCAAAAGCCTTTGCTCTCGCGGGTCTGCGCTGCGGATTCACGCTGGCAAATAAAGAGGTCATCGACCTGCTGCTGAAGGTGATCGCCCCGTACCCCCTCTCGACGCCGGTTGCCGATATTGCGGCACAGGCGCTGACGCCTCAGGGGATTAACGCGATGCGCGAGCGCGTGGCGCAAATCCTGGAGGAACGTCAGTACCTGGTGACCGCCCTGAAGGATATCCCGTGCGTGGAGCAGGTATTCGACTCAGAAACCAACTACATCCTGGTGCGCTTTACCGCTTCCAGCGCCGTATTTAAATCTTTATGGGATCAGGGCATTATCTTACGAGACCAGAATAAACAACCTTCTCTGAGCGGGTGCCTGCGCATTACCGTCGGCACCCGTGCAGAGAGCCAGCGCGTGATTGACGCCCTGAAAGCGGAGAAAGTATGACCCAGAAGATCCTTTTCATCGATCGTGACGGCACCCTTATTTCGGAGCCCCCAGCTGATTTTCAGGTCGACCGATTCGACAAGCTGGCGTTTGAACCTGACGTGATCCCGGTGCTGCTCAAGCTGCAAAAAGCCGGGTACAAGCTGGTGATGATCACCAACCAGGACGGTCTGGGTACCGACAGCTTCCCGCAGGCAGACTTTGACGGCCCGCATAATCTGATGATGCAGGTGCTGACCTCGCAGGGCGTGGTGTTCGATGAAGTGCTGATTTGCCCGCACATGCCAGCCGACGAGTGCGACTGCCGTAAGCCAAAGGTGAAGCTGGTCGAGCACTATCTGGCGGAGGATGTGCTGGATAAGACTAACAGCTATGTCATCGGCGATCGCATCACCGATATTACGCTGGCGGAGAACATGGGCATCGCGGGGCTGCGCTATGACCGCAACAACCTTAACTGGGCGATGATTGGCGAGCAGCTGACAAAACGTGACCGCTACTCACACGTTGAACGCAACACCAAAGAGACACAGATTGATGTGAAGGTCTGGCTGGACCGCGAAGGCGGCAGCAAGATCCACACCGGCGTGGGTTTCTTCGACCACATGTTGGACCAGATTGCCACCCACGGCGGTTTCCGCATGGAGATCGCGGTAAAAGGCGACCTCTATATTGACGATCACCACACCGTGGAAGATACCGGCCTGGCGCTGGGTGAAGCCCTGAAGCTGGCGCTCGGCGACAAGCGCGGCATTAACCGTTTTGGCTTTGTCCTGCCGATGGACGAGTGTCTGGCGCGCTGCGCGATGGATATCTCCGGTCGTCCGCATCTGGAATACAAAGCAGACTTCAATTACCAGCGCGTGGGCGATCTGAGCACCGAAATGGTGGAGCACTTCTTCCGTTCATTGTCCTACACCATGGGCCTGACGCTGCACCTGAAGACCAAAGGCAAGAACGACCACCACCGCGTGGAGAGTCTCTTCAAGGCCTTCGGCCGCACGCTGCGCCAGGCAATTCGCGTGGAAGGCGACGCCCTGCCCTCATCAAAAGGAGTGCTGTAATGAACGTGGTGATTCTGGATACCGGATGCGCCAACCTGAACTCCGTAAAGTCGGCCATTACCCGCCACGGCTACGAACCGGTGGTCAGCCGTGACCCGGACGTGGTGCTGCGTGCCGACAAGTTATTTCTGCCGGGCGTAGGCACTGCGCAGGCGGCGATGGATCAGATTCGCGAGCGCGAGCTGGTCGATCTGATCAAAGCCTGTACCCAACCGGTGCTGGGCATTTGCCTGGGTATGCAGATCCTGGGCCGCCGCAGCGAAGAGAGCAACGGCGTTGACCTGCTGGGCATTATCGACGAAGACGTGCCGAAGATGACCGACCACGGTCTGCCTCTGCCGCATATGGGCTGGAACCGCGTGTACGCCAAAGCGGGCGACCGGCTGTTTCGCGGCATTGAAGACGGCGCGTATTTTTACTTTGTGCACAGTTACGCCATGCCGGTGAACGTCAATACCATCGCCCAGTGCACTTACGGCGAGGCGTTTACCGCAGCCGTGCAGAAAGACAATTTCTTCGGCGTACAGTTTCACCCGGAGCGCTCGGGCGCCGCGGGCGCGCAGCTGCTGAAAAACTTCCTGGAGATGTGATGATTATTCCCGCGTTAGATTTAATTGACGGCACGGTTGTCCGTCTTCATCAGGGCGATTACGGGCAGCAGCGAGACTACGGAAACGACCCGCTGCCGCGTCTGCAGGATTATGCCGCCCAGGGTGCTCAGGTGCTGCATCTGGTCGATTTAACGGGTGCGAAAGATCCGGCGAAGCGCCAGATCCCGCTGCTGAAAAATCTGGTTGCCGGTGTTGATGTGCCGGTACAGGTCGGCGGCGGCGTGCGTACGGAAGATGACGTGGCGGCGCTGCTGGACGCGGGCGTGGCGCGCGTGGTGGTCGGTTCAACCGCCGTCAAAGATCCTGAGACGGTGAAGGGCTGGTTCCGCCGCTTTGGCGCCGACGCGCTGGTGCTGGCGCTGGACGTGCGCATTGACGAACAGGGTAATAAACAGGTGGCGGTCAGCGGCTGGCAGGAAAACTCCGGCGTGACGCTGGAGGCGCTAGTTGATACCTATCTGCCCGTTGGCCTCAAGCACGTGCTGTGCACGGATATCTCCCGTGACGGCACGCTGGCGGGTTCCAACGTTTCTTTATATGAAGAAGTTTGCGCCCGTTATCCGCAGGTGGCGTTCCAGTCATCTGGCGGCATCGGTGACTTAGCCGATATTGCCGCGCTGCGCGGAACGGGGGTACAGGGCGTGATTGTGGGCCGGGCCCTGCTGGAAGGTAAATTTACGGTGACGGAGGCGATTCAATGCTGGCAAAACGGATAATCCCTTGCCTGGACGTACGTAACGGCCAGGTCGTGAAAGGCGTGCAGTTCCGCAACCACGAGATCATTGGCGACATCGTTCCGCTGGCAAAACGCTATGCCGATGAAGGCGCAGATGAGCTGGTGTTCTACGATATTACCGCGTCCAGCGATGGCCGCGTAGTCGACAAAAGCTGGGTCGCGCGCGTAGCGGAAGTGATCGATATTCCGTTCTGCGTGGCGGGCGGGATTAAATCCGCCGACGACGCCGCCAAAATTCTCTCGTTTGGTGCCGACAAGATTTCCATCAACTCCCCTGCCCTAGCCGACCCGGAGCTCATTACCCGCCTCGCCGATCGTTTTGGCGTGCAGTGTATTGTGGTTGGGATCGACACCTGGTATGACGCCGCAACGGGCAAGTATCACGTCAACCAGTACACGGGGGATGAAAGCCGCACGCGCGTGACGCAGTGGGAAACGCTCGACTGGGTGCAGGAAGTGCAGAAGCGTGGCGCGGGCGAGATTGTCCTCAACATGATGAACCAGGACGGCGTGCGTAACGGGTATGATCTCGAGCAGCTGAAAAAAGTTCGTGCGGTCTGCCACGTTCCGCTGATTGCCTCCGGCGGCGCGGGCACCATGGAACATTTCCTCGAAGCCTTCCGCGATGCGAACGTGGACGGCGCGCTGGCCGCTTCCGTGTTCCACAAACAGATTATTAATATTGGTGAGTTAAAAACGTACCTGGCCGACCAGGGCGTGGAGATCAGGGTATGTTAACAGAGCAACAACAGGCGCAGCTGGACTGGAAAAAAACGGACGGATTACTGCCGGTGGTTGTCCAGCATGCCGTCTCAGGCGAAGTGCTGATGCTGGGCTATATGAACCAGGACGCGCTGGCGAAAACGATCGACAGTGGCAAAGTGACGTTTTACTCCCGCACGAAAGAGCGCCTGTGGACCAAAGGCGAAACCTCGGGCCATTTCCTGAATGTAGTAAGCATTACGCCGGACTGCGATAACGACACCCTGCTGGTGCTGGCCAATCCGATCGGACCAACCTGCCACAAGGGCACCAGCAGCTGCTTCGGCGAGGCGAGTCACCAGTGGCTGTTCCTGTACCAACTGGAGCAGCTGCTGGCGGAGCGTAAATCGGCGGATCCGGAGAGTTCTTATACCGCGAAGCTGTACGCCAGCGGAACCAAGCGTATTGCGCAGAAGGTGGGTGAAGAAGGCGTTGAGACAGCACTGGCCGCGACCGTGCATGACCGCGAGGAGCTGACGAACGAAGCCTCTGATTTGATGTATCACCTGCTGGTGCTGCTGCAGGATCAGGCGCTGGATTTGACGGCGGTGATAGAAAACCTTCGCAAACGTCACAAATAAAAAAACCGGGGTATATCCCCGGTTTTTTTTAATCTGCAAATCAGACCTTTGGTTTGTAGTTTCGTAAGGCGTTACGCCCCAGTACCACACCTGAACCAATCATTCCGCCAAGTAGCACGGCGAGAACCAGAATCACGGCTTTTTTCGGGCTGTCACGGCGGACAGGAAGATCCGGCTTCATAACGTAACGATAGACGTGGATTGTGTCCGGGTTTACGTTCAGATTCTGGATATCCAAGAGATTTCGCCTGGTCTGATAATAGGCGGTGGGGAAAACCAGTGGGCGCGATGCTTCGTTGTCAATCATCGATTTAAGCCCTTCGCTGCCAAGCAGGAATAATGTTTCCTGTGTGACATCCTGGGTTTGCTGGAGCTGTGGCGAAGTAATTTTCGCTGCCTCAGCGTTTTTCAGTGCCTCAGCAATCTGTTTGATACGCAGATCTTTTTGTTCCTGCGCGACCTTCTCCTGGTTTTGCAGTGAATCATTCAGGGTTTTGATCTGCTCCTTAATATTGTCCTTAAGATCAAGGGCTAGTTCTTTTGCGGTCTGCTCATCGACTTGCTGAATGTACTGCGCCAGCTGCTTCTGAGCCGCCTCTGCTGATGTACTGGTATAGGTGACGCTTAATGGCAGCGCTTGCCCTTTAACCGCAGGCTCGATGGTGAGTTTTTCAGGCACAGCCTGATTGTCCAGCGCCTGCGATAACGCTGAGAAAGATGCATTAAAACGGTCAATAGCGCGCGTTTGAATATCCAGCATTGAAGGTGCTGCGGTACCATAAAGGATATTCAATGCATTTGAATAGGGTGCTATCTGAGCCGCATCGGGTTGCGCAATAATTGCACTTGAGGTCCACTTTTCTTTAGCAACAAACAGATATCCGACAGCAAGGGCAATAAAAACAATAACAAAGGTTGCTATCATCCACTTTCCACGCCAAAGTTGCAGCATTAAATCAAGTAAATCAATTTGCTCAGGGTCATGATTTCGACCGACCTGGCTATTGTTGTTTTGCGTCATACAATCCCTAACAGATGAAAAAGGGCGGAACATAATTAAGTTTGCATAGTTTATCGATTACTGGCGATTTTTCTATAAGAATCCGATGAGTAATATCGGAAAGATAGGTTATGTAACTTACCCCCTTCGCGCTATGATAGATGCAGTGCGATGCGTTATGGCATCGGTAAGAATATAGCATTATGAGGAACGCTATGAAATTTTTGGTAACGGGTGCAGCGGGTTTTATCGGTGCAAATGTCAGTAAACGCCTCCTTGAGGCCGGACATCAGGTTGTTGGTATCGATAACCTCAATGACTACTACGATGTAAGCCTGAAGCTGGCGCGCCTGGAACTGTTGAAATCAGAGCGTTTTACTTTTCACAAGCTGGAGTTAGCAGACCGTGAAGGCATGGCTGCGCTTTTCGCTGGTGAGAAGTTTGATCGTGTGATTCATTTGGCCGCGCAGGCGGGTGTTCGCTACTCCCTGGAAAACCCCCATGCGTACGCGGACGCCAACCTTATCGGCCACCTCAACGTGCTGGAAGGCTGCCGCCATAACAACGTTCAGCATTTGTTGTATGCATCATCAAGCTCCGTATATGGCCTCAACCGCAAGATGCCCTTCTCAACTGACGATTCCGTGGATCACCCGGTTTCGCTTTATGCTGCGACCAAAAAAGCTAATGAGCTGATGTCACACACCTATTCGCATCTCTACAACCTGCCGACAACTGGGCTGCGCTTCTTTACCGTATACGGTCCGTGGGGACGCCCGGACATGGCGCTGTTTAAGTTTACCAAGGCGATGATTGAAGGAAAAAGCATTGATGTCTATAACTACGGTAAGATGAAGCGCGACTTTACGTATATTGATGACATCGCTGAAGCCATTATTCGTCTGCAGGATATTATTCCTCAGGCAGATCCAAACTGGACCGTTGAGACCGGCTCTCCGGCAACCAGCTCAGCACCTTACCGGGTTTATAACATCGGTAACAGTTCGCCAGTAGAACTGATGGATTACATCACTGCGCTGGAAGACGCGCTGGGTAAAAAAGCCGAGAAGAATATGCTGCCTCTTCAGCCAGGAGATGTTCTGGAAACCAGCGCCGATACCCAGCCACTTTATGACGCGATCGGATTTAAACCGCAAACCTCGGTTAAGGATGGGGTGAAGAATTTCGTTGACTGGTACCGCGATTTCTACAAAGTCTAAAAATAAAAAACCCGGCAACTCAGCCGGGTTTTTTACAATATAGAGCAGAGAATCAGTCACTACCAAACAGATCGCGGGTATAAACCTTATCCGCCACGTCAGCCAGCTCTTCCGCCATGCGGTTTGAAATGATGACATCGGCTTCTTTCTTAAAGGCGTCCAGATCGCGGATCACCCGTGAATTGAAGAACTGATCGTCCGACATAGCAGGTTCATAGATAATAACCTCAACGCCTTTCGCCTTGATACGCTTCATGATCCCCTGAATGGAAGAGGCACGGAAGTTATCGGAACCACTCTTCATGATCAGACGATACACACCGACCACTTTCGGCTGACGTGCAAGGATAGAATCGGAGATGAAGTCTTTACGCGTACGGTTGGCATCAACAATCGCCGAGATGAGGTTATTCGGCACCGCCTGATAGTTTGCCAGCAGCTGCTTCGTATCTTTTGGCAGGCAATAGCCACCGTAGCCAAATGACGGGTTGTTGTAGTGATTGCCAATGCGCGGGTCGAGGCACACCCCTTCAATAATCTGGCGAGTATTCAGTCCAAGGCTTTCTGCGTAGCTGTCGAGCTCATTAAAATAAGCCACTCGCATCGCCAGATAGGTATTCGCGAAGAGCTTGATCGCCTCAGCTTCAGTGGAATCGGTAAATAGCACCTGAATATCTTTCTTGAGCGCCCCTTCCTGAAGCAACGCAGCAAAACGTTCAGCGCGCTCAGAACGTTCGCCAATAACGATACGCGAAGGATGCAGGTTATCGTAAAGCGCTCTCCCCTCACGCAGGAATTCCGGCGAGAAGAAGATATTATCAATACCGAATTTTTCTTTAATGGATTTGGTAAAACCGACAGGGATGGTCGATTTAATCACCATCACCGCATCAGGGTTGATCGCGATAACGTCTTTGATTACCGCTTCTACCGTTGAGGTGTTGAAATAGTTGGTTTTAGGATCGTAGTCAGTAGGCGTCGCAATGATGACGTAATCCGCATCGCGGTATGCATCTTCTTTATCTGTCGTGGCGCGGAAATTCAGCGGTTTATTGCTGAGATAGTCCTGGATTTCTTTATCGACAATCGGCGATTTCTTCTGATTGAGCATATCCACTTTGGCTTGCACGATATCCAGCGCAACCACTTCATGATTCTGAGCAATCAAAATGCCGTTAGAAAGACCGACATACCCTGTTCCGGAGATTGTTATTTTCATTCGCTAATGACTTCTGTGAGTTAACTGTACTGATGGCCGCCAGACCATCGCGATAAACATAACTGTTGGGCTTTGTACCTCCTGACAAACTGAGCTGTCAAGGCAAACCAGGAGTAATCACTGCGAGGAGGATGAGATTCAGACTACTTCGAGTAACAGGCGGCAGTTTTTGCATAAAAAAACCCGGAGACAGGCTCCGGGTTTTGATGACAGCGAGTCAGTTAACTTATTCCATCCATTCGGTATGGAATACGCCTTCTTTATCGGTACGTTTGTAGGTATGCGCACCGAAGTAGTCACGCTGGGCCTGAATCAGGTTAGCAGGCAGAACGGCAGCACGGTAGCTGTCGTAGTAGGCTACTGCCGCAGAGAAGGTCGGAACCGGGATACCGTTCTGGACAGCGTAGGCAACCACGTCACGCAGCGCCTGCTGATATTCGTCAGCGATTTTCTTGAAGTACGGTGCCAGAAGCAGGTTGGCGATACCGGCGTTTTCAGCATAGGCATCGGTGATTTTCTGCAGGAACTGCGCGCGAATGATGCAGCCCGCGCGGAAGATCTTCGCGATCTCACCGTAGTTCAGATCCCAGTTGTTCTCGTCTGATGCCGCACGCAGCTGAGAGAAGCCCTGCGCGTAAGAAACGATTTTCCCCAGGTACAATGCACGACGCACTTTTTCAATGAACTCGGCTTTATCACCTGCTGGTTTAGCCTGTGGGCCAGACAGTACTTTAGATGCCGCGACGCGCTGCTCTTTCAGAGAAGAGATGTAACGTGCGAAGACAGATTCGGTGATCAGCGACAGCGGCTCGCCCAGATCCAGAGAGCTCTGGCTGGTCCATTTACCGGTGCCTTTGTTCGCTGCTTCATCCAGAATCACATCAACCAGGTATTTACCCTCTTCATCTTTTTTCGTGAAGATATCTTTGGTGATGTCGATCAGGTAGCTGTTCAGTTCGCCTTTGTTCCACTCGGTAAAGGTTTCAGCGAGCTCTTCGTTAGAAAGGTTCAGACCGCCTTTCAGCAGGGAATAAGCTTCAGCAATCAGCTGCATGTCGCCGTATTCGATGCCGTTATGCACCATTTTCACATAGTGACCGGCACCGTCAGGACCGATATAAGTCACACACGGCTCGCCATCTTCTGCAACAGCGGCGATTTTAGTCAGAATAGGCGCAACCAGTTCGTATGCGTCTTTCTGGCCGCCAGGCATGATGGATGGGCCTTTCAGCGCGCCCTCTTCGCCACCGGATACACCGGTACCGATGAAGTTGAAACCTTCAGCGGACAGTTCACGGTTACGACGAATGGTGTCCTGGAAGAAGGTATTACCGCCATCAATGATGATGTCACCTTTTTCGAGGTAAGGCTTCAGGGAGTCGATAGCTGCATCGGTACCTGCGCCTGCTTTCACCATTAACAGGATACGACGAGGCGTTTCCAGAGACTCAACAAACTCTTTAACCGTATAGAAAGGAACCAGTTTCTTGCCTGGGTTCCCGGCAATCACTTCTTCGGTCTTATCACGGGAGCGGTTGAAAACGGAGACGGTATAACCACGGCTTTCGATGTTGAGCGCCAGGTTGCGCCCCATTACTGCCATACCGACAACGCCGATCTGTTGCTTGGACATTACATACTCCTGTCAGGTGTGGATACCCCGCCGGAATGAAAGCGACGGGTTAAGTAAAAAACATGTTAACTCAAGGGAGAGGTAAGAGGGTAGCAATTGATGCACTCATCACAAAACCGCATATTTTCTAGTAAATTATCGTCTGAGGATCTCAGTATGCACCATCACGATGTAACACAACTTTCACCGTCTTAAACAAAATGGCTATGTCATTCCATAGTGTCCAGTTCTTGACGTACCAGGCATCAAAATAGACGCGTGTATCATAATCAACATCATTACGGCCACTCACCTGCCATAAGCCCGTCATGCCAGGCTTCGCCATGAGATAATAGTCAACATCATCACAGTACCGCTCCAACTCATCAGAAATAATAGGCCGTGGGCCGACAAGGCTCATTTCGCCTTTAAGCACATTAAATAATTGCGGTAATTCATCAAGGCTGGTTTTACGAATAAAACGTCCCACAGCAGTAATACGTGGATCATTCTTTAATTTAAAATCTTTTTCCCACTCAGCCCTCGCCTCCGGATCGCTATCCAGAAGCTCTTTTAACACTTCCTGAGAATTCATCACCATTGAGCGGAATTTGTAGCACGGGAATAACTTACCGTTTCGCCCTACGCGCTGATGACCATAAATGGCTGGCCCACCATCACGTGTCACTTTGTACCACAGGTAAATCATGAGTGGTGATGCGACTAACAATATTAATGAAGAGCAAACAATATCGAAAGTACGCTTAAGAAAACGAGAGGTCCTTTTGGCAAGATTGTTTTGTATCCTCAATAACATCACTTCATGGCTAAAAATGAAGGACATATCGGTATTATATAAGGGCAATCCGCGGAAAGAAGGCACAACTGTAACTGAACGACAATGGTGTTTAGATAACTCACGAAGCCATAATTGTGTTTTATCAAGCTCGGTATATTCATAGGCAAGTATATAATGAATATCTCCGGTGCGATTTAAACTCCAAATTTTCTCTGCATCTTGTATTACAGGTAGAGAGCAAACTTCAGACGTTGCAGCATCAGCATCAAAGAAAGCCACAACATTAAAACCCATCATCTCTTCACTCTGCAAGGCATTGTATGCGCCGATCGCATTTTCACCACTGCCAAGAATGACGGTTGTTTTTTTCCAGATGCCTAATTTATTGAGCAAGTGCTTTGTGAGTACACGGAAAAAGGGTACCAAAATCAGCGCAAACGACCAGCAAAATACCCAAACATAACGAGAAAACTGCCATTTTGTAAACGCAATAAGCGCCAAGTCAAACACGGCAAAAATCACAATAGTTCGAATAATTTCTTTTAATTCATACCAGAATGGTTTGCGATAAGTGTAATGACGCAAACGTATCCAAAACCATCCTACACAGACGATTGAAAGTAAGAAATGGGAAAAGAAGCGCGAGTCTAATTGTTCTTGCGGAATAAAACGATGAACCTCATTAAAAATTAAATATACGCACCCTAAAGATAGCCACAACGCTACATTGAAAAAAAATAAATCTGAAATAGCCAATAATATCTTACATAACTGTGGATTATACTTGTTATCAATACTATCCATTAAACTCACGCCCTCTAAATGGGTACCAAATAGCCAAGTTAAGCGTTCACAAGATAAACGCTTAAGGTTTACTATATTTGAAGATTTTACCCAACCTGCTTTTCGATATTAGCAAGGACAGTTTCAACAAGTTTGTATGCTGCGTCTTGAGTGTCAGCCTCTGCATAACAACGTAGCTCAGGAGCATTGCCTGAAGGGCGCAAGTGTACAATACTATTATTGTCCAATGTAATTCGAAACCCATCAGTAATATCTGAGTTCAATATCTGACAATCATTTAATCCGATATACTCCATAAACTTAACGGGGTCTGATAGTCCCAAATTAATTAATGACACGCTTGTTACAGAATCTACATTCTGTAATCTATTGGAATGGGTATAACGTGCTGGCAGTTGTGAAACAAGTTCACCAATGCCATTATCTTTTGCTCTGTAAAGTAGCATAATAGCAGGGAGGACTGCATCACGAGTTGGTAACGCTCTAAGCAAGTGCTGGTTAATAAAGACATCACTGCCCAATAAAAAACCACCATTAGCTTCAAAACCTACAACACAATCATAATTTGCAGCTAGCTCAGCAAATGCAGCAATAACATAAGGAGAACCAATTTTGGTTCGCATCACATGCTTAAAGTAATTATGTGAAGAAATGATACTATTACAACTCACAGGAACCGCTACAGCATCCGCGGTTAATTCCAGTGAACATAATAAGCCTAAAACATCACCTCGTAACCAATTTCCATTTTCATCTGAGATAAGAGGTCTGTCACCATCTCCATCAGTAGAAAATATTGCATCTAGTTGTAATTCCTTTGCCCATTTTATTGCCTTACGACTATCATCTTCACTTACTGCTTCAGTATCAATAGGAACAAATTCATCACTTCTGGCTAAACTGATAACAGTAGCACCTAAAGCATTAAACAAAGGCTTATAAAGATCCCGGCCCGCACTTGAATGCTCATAAATGCCAATACGTTTATTTTTCAGGAATGGTGTTGAAAATAACGAGGTATATCGTGCGATATAATTTTCAGCGGCAAGCGAGGAAGTCAATAACTCTTCTGTCTTAATGTATCCGAACGAAGCTTCAGCTTGAACAATAGCATTTTCATCCTCTTTAGTAATTTCACCGTCAGGTCTATAAAACTTTAGGCCATTGCGATCAAACGGGATATGACTACCCGTGACCATGATCGCAGGCACATAATCTGACATAGATTGATAAGCCAAGGCTGGAGTAGGTACAACCCCATAGAATACAGTATCAATTCCTTTGCCCTTTAGCGCCGCGGCACAAGCCTGAGCCATTTGGTAACTGCTTGGTCTATTATCAATTGCAAGTGCTATTGTATCGAACGAGAACTGTTGCTGCATTACGGTCAGGAATGAAACAGTAAAAGCAGCACAAACTTCAGGTGTAAAATCGCTAACAAGACCACGGGCACCGCTAGTTCCAAAAGCGATGCCTGAATTTTTGATAATATCTCGACTATTATAAACCTGGTTCATTTATCTCTCACTCTGAATATCCAAAACGCGTTTCCATGCGAATAATATCATCCTCGCCAAGGTAATTTCCTGACTGGATTTCAATAAGCTCTAACGGGATTACGCCAGCGTTTTCAAGTGCATGGATAGTATTAACGGGTATAAACGTTGATTCATTTTCTGAAACTAAAAAAGTCTTTTCGCCTTTTGTAACACGAGCGGTACCCGACACGACTATCCAGTGTTCTGCTCTATGCTTATGCAGTTGTGCGACAAATTTTTCACCCGGTTTAACATTTATACGTCGGACCAGGTAATTAACACCATTGTCAATTACAGTATATTTGCCCCACGGGCGAAACACTTCTAAATGCTGTACATGCTCTTTTCTGTTATTATCTTTTAGATAATCAACAATTTTTTTAACATCTTGTACTGAATCTTTATTGGCTACCAATAAAGCATCAGAGGTCTGAACAATAACTAAGTTATTTACACCAATTGTGCTAATAAAGGCGTTTTCGGAATATATGTAGTTACCTTCACTGCAGTGTGCAAACACATCTCCGTGCAAAACATTCTTTTGCTGATCTTTTTTTGATATATCCCATAATGAAGACCACGATCCGACATCTGACCAGCCGGCATCCATTGGTACAACCGCTGCATGCTGTGTATGTTCCATGACTGCATAGTCTATGGAATCACTTGGGCATGCAGTAAAGGCCTCTTTATCGATACGAATAAAATCCAGATCCGGGTTGATATATCCTACAGCTTTCTGGCAAGCATCATATATATCGGGTGATAGATGTTTTAATTCATGCAGATAAGATTTTGCACTGAATAAAAACATTCCGCTATTCCAGTAATATTGCCCTGATTCAATATAATCACGTGCAGTATCATAATCTGGTTTTTCAACAAATTCCGCTACAGCAAATGCATCGCCCCCAATTGCATCACCTCTACGAATATAGCCATAACCCGTTTCAGCATGTGTTGGGACTATACCGAACGTGACTAACTTACCGAGAGCAGCCAGAGATTCAGCATGATTAATAGCCCCGATAAAGGCTTTGTCATCCTGGATGACGTGATCCGCAGCCAGAATCAGCAAGAGCGGATCTTCCACATCTGAATTTTGGAGAGCACAAAAGGCGGCAAGGGCAATAGCAGGCGCTGTGTTACGCCCAACAGGCTCAAGAATAATATTATTAGCTAGTTTATCAAGCGCACGAAGTTGTTCAGCAACGAGGAAGCGATGTTTGTCGTTACAGATGACAACTGGATCACTAGCTAAAAGTGGAGACAGCCGTCTGATGGTATTTTGTAACATCGAATATTCACCCTCTACAGTTAAAAACTGTTTCGGATGATGTTCACGCGAAAGTGGCCACAAGCGACTACCCGTCCCCCCCGCCATAATTACTGGTACTAATTTAGACATTTAATAAACCATTATTAACGTTTAATAATTTTCTCTGTAGTGAAAAGACTCCACTTTTCTTCTACAAAGTTTCTGAATTCCTGATCAAATCTTGCACGCGAAAATCTTTCGGCATTTTCTCTACATGCATTAGGTGTGAATAGTGATTGTGTCTTCTCAAACTCATCGATTGCGTCCTGCAATGAAGTAACTGTCTGTTGCTTAAAGAAAATACCTGTTGGATTTTCGATACCCACCGGTCGAACGGTTTCCAAAGCACCACCTTTGCCAAATGCAATGACTGGTGTCCCACAGGCCTGAGCTTCAACAGGAATTATTCCAAAATCTTCTTCTGCTGCAAACACAAACGCTTTCGCATTCTGCATATGTTCTTTTAAAACAGAAAATGGCTGGTATCCAAGCAAAGTTATATTATCTTTTACCTTGCTTTGTATTTTCTTCATTTCAGGTCCATCACCAATAACTATCAATTTCTTATCTGGCATTTGGCTGAAAGCTTCGACAATGAGATCAATACGCTTATACGGAACCATACGAGAGGCAGTAAAGTAATAATCCTGCTTTTCGTTATTTACTTCAAAATTTTCAACATCTACAGGTGGATATATTACAGAAGCTTCTCGTCCGTATACTTTTTTTATTCTACGTGCAATGTATTGTGAATTAGCAATAAAGTGATCAACTCCATGAGCTGTACGATAATCCCAAATCCGTATTTTGTGAAGAAACCATTTAGCTAACCACCCTTTAACGCCAGTATTCAGACCAGACTCTCGCAGATATTGATGCTGTAAATCCCATGCATATCTGATTGGAGAATGAACATAGCTAATATGTAGTTGATCTGGCCCTGTAATAACTCCTTTCGCAACAGAATGAGCACTGCTAATGATAATATCTGCTTCAGAAAGATCCAACTGCTCAATAGCTAATGGCATCAATGGAAGGTATTTCTGATAGTACTTTTTAGCTTTTGGTAACTTTTGAATAAATGATGTCGTTGCATGTTTTCCCAGAAAATTCTTTCTTTGTTCTTCTGTTAAGAAATCAACAACTGAAAAAAGTTCAGCTTCAGGAAAAGCATGTAATATCGCTGATGAGACCTGTTCAGAACCCGCGTAGCTTAATAACCATTCATGAACAAGAGATATTTTCGCCTCATTTAGTTTCATTGCATGCCTCTTTAAATGCCATTTCGATCTTATTTATAACGTTTTGCCAAGTAAACTTTTGGGCACGAATAAGGCCTTCAGAGATTAATTGCTCGCGTAGTATCGAATCATTAACTAATTTTGTAATGCCATCTGTAATAGCATCTACCGAAGTAGGTTCTACCAGTATAGCAGCGTTTCCTGCGACCTCTGGCAAGGATGAAGTAGTTGAAGTTAATACGGGGACACCACAAGCCATAGCCTCAACTACTGGTAATCCAAATCCTTCATATAATGAAGGGAAAACTAACCCTTTCGAGCCTTTATATAATGATGGTAAGTCATGGTCGGAAATAAACCCCAAAAAATTAACACGCTCACCTAACCCACACTCCATTATTAGTTTTTCTAAATTATCGCTTGGATTTCCTGAAAAAACGAGTTTAATAGAAGGATTAATTTCTGCTTTAGCAAAAGCGGAAATTATACGGTGCTCATTCTTATGAGTTTTCCTATTTCCAATGCATAATAGATATTCATATCCAAGTTCCATTGGTCGGACATCAATATTAAATTCCTCAGAAACGCCATTAAATACAGTTATAATTTTATCCGGTTCAACACCTGACCACTTTGCTATTCTTTCTTTAGAAAATTCAGAAACCGTGAAAATCTTATAGGCTTTATGACATCCACGCTTAATAAAATAATTATAAAATAATTTTTTAAAAAAAGATGAGTTATCATCTATATCAAGATGATTTAAATCATGAATTGTCACAATATACCTTTTTGAGGAGAATAAAGGAGGTATATAGCCAGGAAGAAAAATCAAATCGGCTTTATTAAGTAAGGCAATATTAATAGCCAAGCCCAAGGGAGCTATAGGAGAAGCACATTTTTTATATATTTTTTTGAGAGATATATCCGGGAGTCTTTTAGCGATCTCATCAGTAAAACGCCCAATCCCGCCCATGTTAGACCAACTAACATCCATAAATATTTTTTTATTATTCATTAGTATTGAACCTGTTGTTGGTTAGGTTGAGAAAAGGTATTAATGCAAGAACCGACCAATAAAAAATTGAAAAAGTTGATGATGAAGGGGCAGAACTTAACGCAGCACTTATAAAGAAAGCGACTCCAAGCAAAAAATAGATTCTTAAATGAGTATAGTTTCGATGTGAACCATATTTTTTATCCAAAAAAACCGAAGAATAAAATTGGCTTGCCATATAGAACATATTTATAAATAAACCAACAATACCAGTTTCGAGTGCCATCCAGAAAAAGTAGTTATCAGTATTCAGTCTATTATCTTTTTCTGAAAGCATATTTCCAGAACCTTGTGTGCCTAAGCCTATACCTGATGGATGCTCTGAAAGATAACTCAATGAATTTATCGCCATATCTATTCGTCCCTGTGTCGATCCACGAGAACTCTGCGAGGAGTCTGTAAACCTGCCCACTAAGGTATCAATATAATTGTCAAAGATATTTGTGGACACGACCAGAATAGGTATAAAGATCACAAATAACGTAATACCGCTTAGTAGCATCTTTCGATTTGAAATAATGTAAAAAGCATAGATGATAACCGCAACAAGGATAGCCCCTCTTGTTAGGGTCATACAGATTGCAGTAAAAATAACCAAGCTAACAATTAGCATCCATGTCCTTTTATATCCTTGCGAAAAACACTCCATACATAACAAGATACCTAGCGCCAACATATATCCGAAATTCAGTGCATCGCTAAAGCCACCAGTGGCCCGAATCATTCCATCATAGCTGTTAATAAGATTTAATTGATCACCAGCATAATGCTCATCATAACCAAGTAATTTAACGAACTCACCTTTCATTAACACATCGATAATCGATATGACGGCAACAGCAGACATTAAAAGGATAATATAGACAACAATTTTTTTAACATTTAACGATTCTGGGTACGATACGTTCAATATTGCTAAAGAGATGAAGACTGCGGGGAATAAAATATAACTTCTAGCTCCCATTATTGCTTGTACTTTGTCAGATGAAAAAATAATCAATGCTGCAACCCATGAAATTAATGCTATCCATACAAAGATGGTAAAAATCAGTGATACAGGAGATTTTTTTCTATCAATGACAAAACGCAAAAGTACAGATAATACAAACAGTGCGTTCAACACATCTCTAAGGATGGCACCAGGAGGAAATGGCAAGATTCCGACCATCCATGAACTGATGTATGGAGAAAATAAATTAATACATAATATCGCAGCAAAGAATATATTCATATAACTACTTTTTTAATTTTGTAAGGTTAAATACCGAGACGCGGTGTGCCGCCATTTTTACTACGAATGTATTTAATTAATGCATCATAGCCTCTCCGTTTCAAGATATACCCCAAAAAGGCATGTATATAGAAAAACTTTTCATTTGAGAATCCGATTTTACGGAAGCTATTTATCATTTTTAAATAGACTAAAAATGGTAGATTAAGTTGATCGCGGATATAAGGATAGAAATAGTTGGCTAAGTCCTTTTTAATCCCATCATAAACCCCATCTATTTTTGTTGCATCTTCGATATGTTTTGCGATAAGGAGAAGTCCCTCAACCATATGTATTCGCCCCTCAGGTTTATAACCACCCGGGGTGAAAATGCCTTTTTCTGTTCCTGCATTCCCAAAATCTGGAGCCTCTGTATCTCGGGATAAAGTAATAACATCGCTGAAATAGTAACCCTGTCCTTCAGCCATGAGCATTCCAGCAAGATACATTTGATAATACAAACGGCCATCAAATTTATCACAAGATAATTTATTTGCTTTTTCAGCGTTAACAATAAAACCGGAAATTACACCAACTCTTCGGAAGAAAAATTTAATGGCCTCAGCACCAGGTTGGAATAATGTATCTTGTGTTAAATGACGGACGGTATCACATAATTCATTCGGGTTTTCCTTAAACCAGCCATAAGCACGAGTAGCCAATACGATTTCAGGATTAGCTTTCAAGACACTAACGATTTTTGATAATGCTCCTTCTGCCAGAAGATCGTCGTTACCCATAATCATACAATATTTACCAGTAGCAGAACTTATGCAATTTTTTAAGTTTTTATCATAACCAAGATTATCTTTATTTAAATTAAGATGTAAGTTTGTTCTATTGTTTTTTATTTTATATTCTTCAACAATATGAGCTATTTGTTCCCTTTGTGGAGACTTGTCTTCACAAAGAATCACCTCAAAGTCTGTATTATTAATAGCATAATCTTGGTTATATATGCTTTCCAATAAAGGCTCTAAAAATTCTGCGCGATTATATGACGGTATACAGATACTGATAAAAACATTCATGTTAAAATACCTTAAGAACTTTAGCGGGGATCCCACCAATTAAACTTGGTTTACTAACTTTCAATCCTTTAACGACTGAATTAGCAGCAATCACACTGCCATCAGATATTTCACTTCCTGCCAAAATAACGGCATTATCACCAATCCAACAACAATTCCCGATTTTTACAGCTGCTGCATCTCCTAAAATTTTTGTGGCAGGAGGAGCAAATTCATAATGATCTTTTTTATAACTTCCATGGCTGTGATCTCCAATGTATACTTTACTTCCAATAAGTATATCATCGCCAAGAGTTATTTCATCAGCGCATGAAATATGAACATTATCACTTAAGCATAATCGTTTGCCAATATTCATTCGTGGATCTAGACATTGCTCACCGTAATAATATACAGCCTCTATCCAACAATTGTCGCCGATTCGCCCATCTATCCATCTGGTGTCACCATCTTTATTCTTATTATAAGGCTTAACATTGAGTTTAAAGTTTTTCCCAACCGTTTTGAATTTATGCCCAGTGATCATATTAAAACAAAGCGCATTTAATTTTCTTTTACACTTCGATGCAAGAAAAATAAGGCTAATCAATTTTATACGTAATTTATAACCAATCATATACCAACCTTATTTGATTAACTTTTTTCTCTTTAAAATTCATTGCACATAAATGGATTGTTTTTAATTTAATGTACCTGTTAGCAATGACTCAATTGCTTCTACTTGTGATAATGATGAGCATTTTTTTTGAGCTCCATTTCTGCTGGAATTTTTCATTACTGTTAATTCAGAAACAGATATTTTTAAAAAATTAACTATAGCATCTGCCAGTGCATTAGCACTAATGTTGTCAGCAAGAAAACCATTTTCCCCGTTAATTATAAGATCTTCGGCCACACCAATTTTAAATGAAATAACAGGCGTGCCGGACATTAAAGCTTCGTTTATCATCATCGGTCCTGCATCCTCAACGGAGGAACAAATGAATCCATCAGCAATGTTATATAGATATGGATATTTAGTCTTATCATGGATAAAATCAATATTGACTAATGATACATCTTCTATAATCATATTTTGAGACTGGGCGCCAACAGTTAAAATAGTTACATTTTGCAAAAGTTCTGGATAAGTTTTTTTAATATATTCTAGCGATTGCTGAACATACTTAACGCCTTTTCTTGGATCATTTAATGACTGAGCTCCTAAAAAAATAACCCGATTTTTTTCCGGAATGCTAATGCCGAGATGCTTACTTGCTATGTGTGCCGGTCGTGGAGTAAAAATAGTTTCATCAATGCCAATCAGCGCTTTTTTCATTCCATGCCTGGCTTTTATTGCACTCATCGAACAGCGCTCATCTAGCCATTTACTTGCAGATAAGTAAAAACAGTCCATTTCTGAATAATATTTTTTTCTGTTATTGAGCACACGCTGTGGCATTTTTATAAGTTTAGGATACAGCATTGCAGGACAATTTTTACATTCACTTTTAAAGCCTTCACATTGCCACGGATAATGGCAACCACCAGTGATCATCCCTGCATCCATAAGGTAGAAAGCGATTGGACATTGATAATATCTTTGTATTTTGTGCAGGTCCTTATCAGAGAGAAAATCAGCTACATAGTATACAATTATCAAATCAGGCTTTTGTGTGTATTTCTTAAATATGTCATTAACGCTGAATGTTGTGTTATATATTAGATAGGTTTTATCTTCATTTATATCACGATTAACAATCAAACGGCGAAGTAATTTATTTATAAAACTAAATATCTTTCTTTTAGTTTGTGATAGCTCGATAACATCAGGGTCATTTGATGTTTTATCTAATACACACATTACAGAGTCATGATTATATTTTTTAAGGTTTGTATGTGTACGATAAGCGCCATAGAATGCACCTTTGCTATCACCGGTCGACAAATGTAAGATTTTCATTTTCCATCTCACTGATTTAAATATTAATATTTTTTAAATTAACTTTAGCTATCGCTTGAAAAATATAATTACGTAGAACCAATACCCCAACGGACAAAACAACAAAATTTATTAGCGGAGACCCAAATATGTAAGCATATTTATAATCAGAAAATAAAGAGAAACGCTTTATACTCTCAAAAATAAGCGTTGACAATAATAATATAAAGAATGTTAGAAGGGTCAATGTTATCACAAAAGAGCCCATTTCTTTGTGAAGACAATAACCACCCCATATAAGAAGAAATAGAACGGTATGAATTAGATAGAAAATACTAGACCAATGTGGACCAAAATACTTAGCAATAATTATTGTCAATGGAATTGTTAATGCTGAATAACTAGCATATGCATAAAAATGATATTTTAACTTTCCAATAGAGTATAACAGAATGAATATAAAATTCATTATACCGGCAAAAAAAGTAGCTGAGACGAGCCATTTAGCATAAAGATTTACGGTAATGCCTAACTCATCGTTTTTAAGCCACAAGGCAATCAGTTCATTACCAAACACATTCATATACGGAACTAATGGTGCAAGGAGAAGAACATATGCGATAGAACTATAGCTGAACAATGATATGAATTGCTTTTCGTTTTTTTCTTTTATTAACGCACTCAATCGTGGCAATAAAATTTGTGACAAGGGAATAACCAGAGTTAAGATTACCGCACTAAGTTGGCCACCGATTTGGTATTGTGTGTAATTTGTTAATGTTGTATATGTCGATAAAGCTATCTTATCAACTTGACTTGCTATAACCCATATCATTGATAAGCCTGAAAGTTGTAGAGAAAACTTTATTACTTTTCCAAATGAAAGATCATCGTCTTCATATAGGCTATTATTATTGTCTTTTTCTTCCAGTTGCTTATTATGTTTGCGCATAACGTAGTAAACACAATAAGCCGTAACGATGACGTCTAAAACAGATAAAGCCAGCAATACTTTAAAGAAAGCAGCTAATGAATTCGAGTAATAGGCAAGAACAATATAACCGCCACCATAAAAACAAGTTGTATAGACCATTCCCCATAGGGCTATGAGATCTTGCCTTTCCATTCCATTTATGAAACTTTGTAAATAAGATCGCAAATATAATAGTGCTAAAATTATACCTATCAATTTTATGCAAAATAATGTTTCGTTGTTAGATAAAGTTGTTTTCAACCAATCATTTACTATAAATAGTGAGAAATAGTTAAAAATAAATGCAACTATGCAAGCAATAAAAACAAAGCCACAAAAGACTCTCAAAAACAAACTAATTACTTTAGCGAAACTTACGAGTTGATACTTATTTGTCGCTATTAATTTCACAAATGTTCCACTGATACCTGCATCTAACAACCCCATAAGTGTTATAAGCATAGTAAAGAATGAAACTATTCCATATCGCTCCGTGCCTAATAATCCTATAATCAAAGGTACTAACAATAACGGAAATGCAGCTCGATATAATTGAGATGCATATAGTATAGATATTTTTTTGAACATACCAACTCACAAAGTATCAACTCGTCTTTTCTTTCTATCGGAAGAAATCAGTTATATTGGAGCATATATAATCAACTTGTTCTAAAGTTAATTCATAAAATAAGGGAAGGCGCAGCAAGTTGTCAGTGAACAAATCGCTATTTTTTAAGTTTACATCTTCGTTAGTAGATAAATAAAAATCACTTTTATTTAATGATAAATAATGGAAAACAGCATGTATACCATTATCCTTCAAATGTTTAATTAAATCAGTACGAACGTTGATATTGCTGCATACGATATAAAACATATGAGCATTGTTAGTGGCATACTCAGGAACCACAGGTAGATTGATAAGTCCTAGCTGTGCAAGTGGTGTTAATTTTTCTTGATAACGTTGCCAAAGCTCTTTACGTTTGTTCTGAATATCATCCATATTTTCGAGTTGTGCATATAAATAAGCAGCGTTGATATCAGAAGGGAGAAATGAAGAACCAATATCAACCCAGCCATATTTATTAACCTCACCTCTGAAAAATGAAGATCTGTTAGTCCCCTTTTCACGAATTATTTCGGCTCGTTTGACATATTTGTCATCATTAATAACAAGCATGCCGCCTTCACCAGAAATTATATTTTTTGTTTCATGAAACGAAAACGTTCCAAATGCTCCAATACTTCCCAGTGGGCGTTCCTTATAATATGAATCAATCGCTTGAGCAGCATCTTCGACAATAGGAATATTATATTGCTTAGATATAGCCAATAATTTATCCATATCACATGCAATTCCAGCATAATGAACTACTACTATCGCTTTTGTTTGTGGTGTAATTAAAGCACGTATTGAGTCTGGATCAACATTTGGATTGTTAGTATAGCTATCAGCAAATACAACTTTTGCTCCTCTTAATGAGAAAGCGTTAACAGTCGATACAAATGTATACGAAGGTGCAATTACTTCATCTCCTGGTTTAATGTCCAGCAATATTGCTGCCATTTCAAGTGCGTCAGTACAAGAAGTAGTAAGTAATACTTTTTTAAAATTGTATTTTTTTTCAAAGAACTCGTGACATTTCTTAGTAAATTTTCCGTCCCCTGAAATCTTTCCGTCTTTTGCAGCTTGTGCAATATAAACTAATTCATCCCCATGTAAATAGGGTTTATTGAATGGAATCATTTTTTTTCCTTTATTTTAAATCTGCAAAACTGCCAGCTTTCATATCTTTGACAGAAAGTATTATTTCATTTTCGTCTAAAGGCCACTCGATATTTAACGTGGGATCGTTCCACGCAATACTTCTTTCTGCTGTGGGTGCATAATAGTCAGTAGTCTTATATAAAAACTCTGCATTATCGCTTAATACGGCAAAACCGTGTGCGAAACCTTCAGGAATCCATAACTGTCGTTTGTTTTCTGCAGATAATATAACGCCAACCCACTTACCATAAGTTTCTGAATCCGGCCGGATATCTACTGCAACATCAAAAACTTCACCTACAATGCAACGGACCAATTTTCCCTGCTCATGAGGCCCAGTCTGATAATGTAATCCACGCAATACTCCTCGTTTTGATCTGGAATGATTATCCTGAACAAACGTAAGGGTACGACCGACACAGGCCTCAAGTTTCGTATGATTGTAGCTTTCATAAAAGAAGCCTCTGTCATCACTAAACACTTTTGGCTCAATCAATAATACGTCAGGAATATTTGTTTTGATAACATTCATTACTAGTAGCCTTTAATCATTTTGTACAAATATTGCCCATAAGCATTCTTTGATAGCGGAACAGCTAATTTTTTAACTTGCTCAGCATTTATAAATCCTTTGCGGTAAGCAATTTCTTCTGGACAAGAAACTTTAAGGCCTTGACGCTCCTCAATAGTGGCAATGAAGTTACTGGCTTCAATCAAACTCTGATGCGTCCCCGTGTCCAACCAGGCATAACCGCGCCCCATCATTGCTACAGACAAACGTCCTTGCTCCATATAAATTCGATTGATATCAGTAATTTCAAGCTCGCCCCGCGCGGAAGGCTTCAGGTTTTTAGCCAGTTCTACAACATCGTTATCATAGAAATATAATCCGGTGACCGCATAATTACTTTTCGGTTCTAGCGGTTTTTCTTCAAGGCTGATGGCAGTTCCATTCTTATCAAATTCAACGACACCATAACGTTCAGGATCGTTAACGTGGTATGCGAATACGGTCGCACCACTTTCTCGATTGACCGCCGTTTCCATTAATTTAGGCAGATCATGTCCGTAAAAAATATTATCGCCGAGTACCAACGCGCAGTCATCATTTCCGATAAAGTCTTCACCGATGATAAATGCCTGGGCTAAACCATCCGGCGAAGGCTGAACCTTATAATGTAGATTTAAACCCCATTGGCTGCCATCACCCAGTAATTGCTCAAAACGAGGTGTATCCTGCGGAGTGCTGATGATCAAAATATCACGAATACCCGCTAACATTAGCGTTGAGAGCGGGTAATAGATCATTGGTTTGTCATATATGGGCAACAATTGCTTGCTGACAGCCATGGTCACTGGATATAAACGGGTACCAGAACCACCAGCTAAAATAATGCCTTTACGGGTTTTCATTTCATTATCTCTTTATACGCAAAAGTACCCAGTGACGGGCACTAACATTATATTCAGATTGCTGTCGCAGCAAACAACTCATTCAGCATACGTTTAACGCCTTTCTCCCAATTGGGAAGAACAAGCCCAAAGGTACGCTGGAATTTTTCATTATTAAGACGAGAGTTATTTGGTCGGCATGCAGGGGTTGGGTAAGCGCTGGTTGGTACTTTATTTAACTGCTTGATTGCAAGTGCAACATCAGCTTTTCTGGCTTCGGAAAATACCAGTGCAGCATAATCATACCATGTAGTGACACCACTCGCTACGAGGTGATAAAGGCCAGCAACTTCCTGATTTTTCTGTGCAATCCGAATAGCATGAGCGGTACAATCCGCCAATAATTCTGCACCGGTAGGCGCACCAAACTGATCGTTAATGACGGAAAGTTCAGTTTTCTCTTTAGCCAAACGTAACATGGTTTTTGCAAAGTTATTGCCTTTGCCAGCATAAACCCAACTGGTACGAAAAATAAGGTGCTTTGGACAATGCTCTTGTAATGCTCTTTCACCGGCCAGTTTCGTTTTGCCATAAACATTTAATGGTGCAGTGGCATCTTCTTCAAGCCAAGGCGCATCACCGGTACCCGGAAAAACGTAATCAGTTGAGTAATGCACAACCCACGCGCCTATTTCAGCAGCAGCTTTGGCAATAGCCTCTACGCTTGTGGAGTTAAGCAATTGTGCAAAGTCCACTTCGGATTCAGCTTTATCCACAGCAGTGTGTGCAGCAGCGTTCACAACCACATCTGGACGTATTTTTCGTACGGTTTCAGCAACACCTTCAGGATTACTAAAGTCGCCACAGAAATCGGTAGAATGCACATCAAGGGCGATAATATTTCCCAGGGGCGCGAGTGCCCGTTGTAGCTCCCAGCCTACCTGACCATTTTTCCCGAACAACAGAATATTCATTATTTACGTTCTCCATAATTCTGCTCAATCCAGGTTTTATAAGCCCCGCTTTTTACGTTTTCCACCCAATCGATATTGCTCAGATACCACTCCACCGTTTTACGAATGCCGCTTTCGAACGTCTCCTCAGGCTTCCAGCCCAGTTCAACGCCAATTTTATGTGCATCAATCGCATAGCGACGGTCATGCCCCGGACGGTCAGCAACATACGTAATCTGATCGCGATATGACCCCTCTTTAGGCACTATCTCATCAAGCAGATCGCAAATCGTATGCACTACGTCCAGGTTCTGCTTCTCGTTATGGCCGCCAATATTATACGTTTCACCCGGTTTTCCTTGAGTAACAACGGTGTAGAGTGCACGCGCATGATCTTCTACATACAACCAGTCACGAATCTGGTCACCCTTCCCATAAATAGGCAGTGCTTTGCCGTCCAGCGCATTCAGGATGACCAGCGGGATCAGTTTTTCCGGGAAATGGTACGGGCCATAGTTATTCGAACAGTTGGTGACGATAGTCGGGAAACCGTAGGTACGCAGCCAGGCACGCACGAGATGGTCACTGGAGGCTTTCGACGCTGAGTAAGGGCTGCTGGGCGCATACGCGGTAGTTTCAGTGAAGAGTGGCAGCTCAGTTGATGCCGGATGCTCATCCGGATGCGGTAAATCACCATACACTTCGTCGGTAGAGATGTGATGGAAACGGAAGGCGTTCTTCGCCTGCTCATCCAACGTTGACCAGTATGCACGAGCGGCTTCCAGAAGCACATAAGTGCCGACGATATTGGTTTCGATAAAAGCAGCCGGGCCGGTAATTGAACGATCGACGTGACTTTCAGCGGCCAGGTGCATCACCGCGTCAGGCTTATGCTTTGCGAAAATACGATCCATGGCATCTTTGTCACAAATATCCGCATGCTCAAAAACATAGCGGTCGCTATCGCTGACTTCACTAAGCGACTCAAGGTTGCCGGCATAGGTCAGCTTGTCCACGTTGACGATGTCGTCCTGGGTATTTTTAATAATATGTCGTACAACCGCTGAGCCGATAAAGCCGGCCCCGCCCGTCACAAGAATTTTCACGTTATCTGTTCCGTATGTTGGAAATGTCTGGATACTGCCGCTCTGAAACCTGAGTACTTATTAACTGACGGTTTCAGAAATTGAGCACGCTACCGCCCCTGGCTTAACAGCTACCAATGCACTGAGCGATGCTTGATTAAATGATTTTTCTTGTCTGGATACAGACAAAAAACTGGCGTTAATTGTCGTCCTAAACGACCTCAGAAACAAGCACAAATCGCTACAAAGCTGTTGAGATTTAAATCACATAACCCTATGTAATCATTACATTAATAACAAAAAACGGCAGCCATCATTTTGGTTATAGATTAATACACCAAAATAATGACTGCCGCTTGTTCAATTTGTGGCAGGAATATCAGTCGTTAGCCAGCAACTTCTCAATCCGGTTTCTAAACTTCGCCCCTTCCTTCAGGTTACGCAGCCCGTAGTTCACGAACGCCTGCATATAGCCCATCTTCTTACCGCAGTCATAGCTCTCACCGGTCATCAGCATCGCATCGACAGACTGCTTCTTCGCCAGCTCGGCAATCGCATCGGTGAGCTGAATACGGTCCCAGGCGCCTGGCTCGGTTTTTTCCAGCTCGGCCCAGATATCCGCGTTCAGAACATAACGGCCCACCGCCATCAGGTCAGAATCCAGCGTCTGCGGCTGATCCGGTTTTTCGATGAACTCAACGATGCGGCTCACCTGCCCTTCCGTTTCCAGCGCTTCTTTGGTCTGAATTACGGAGTACTCGGAGAGATCGCCTTTCATGCGCTTCGCCAGCACCTGGCTACGGCCCGTTTCGTTGAAACGTGCCACCATTGCCGCCAGGTTGTATCGCAGCGGATCGGCAGACGCGTTATCAATAATGATATCCGGCAGCACAACGATGAACGGGTTATCACCCACCACCGGACGGGCACACAGAATAGAGTGACCCAGACCCAGCGGCTGCGCCTGACGCACGTTCATGATGGTCACGCCCGGCGGACAAATAGACTGCACTTCCGCCAGCAGCTGACGCTTAACGCGCTGCTCAAGCAACGCTTCGAGTTCGTAAGAGGTGTCGAAGTGGTTTTCTACCGCATTCTTGGACGAGTGCGTAACCAGGACGATTTCTTTGATCCCTGCAGCAACTATCTCGTCGACAATGTACTGAATCATTGGCTTATCGACGATCGGCAGCATCTCTTTAGGAATGGCTTTTGTGGCGGGCAGCATATGCATGCCCAGGCCTGCTACCGGAATGACTGCTTTCAAATTAATCATTATTTCTTCCACCTTAAAATGGTTGACGAATTATAGCTCTTAAACCTGTTTTCGCCAGCATGATTTGCCGTAATCCTGAAGCAATGTTACGCCTTAGCATCACATATTTCTGTAGTTGTAATCTGATTCGATCGCGCTTATATGCCAGGAATCGTCTTAAAACAGATTATTGTCGATTATCTGTGCGGCAGCGCAAAGTTCAGTCTTTCCACATTCACCACCTGCTGGTCGACCCGGTCAATATCCACCGAGCTTTGCCCCTTCTCGTTCACAGCTTTGATGTTCGCCAGCGAAAGCAGCGTCTCGTCTTTCGCCATAAATTTACCTCTTACATCTTTGCGCAGATCGAAGTTGATCTTCAGGGCAGGACCCACGGCAGCTTCCTGCATCACATTGATATTACGTAAGAAAAGGTGCTGAGGCTTGTTGTGCAGTTCCAGCGTTGCGCGCTGCATTTCCACATTGGTAATCGCCACAAACGACGTCGCATTACCGGATGAAATCTGTATTCCGCGCAATTTATAGGCGAGCTGGCGGTTATCGAGATGAATATTATTGAGCTTGAAGTTCTGCGGAATGGACAAATAATCGCCTTTTATGACCCCATAGCCGATTAACATTCCCGCGCTGTTGACCATGTCGACATTATCAATAATGAAATTATCACAGCCATAAATCGCCACCGTGGCGTTGTCTATTCCCGCCTTTTTACTGAAGTCTGGGGTGATATTTTTGGCCTTAATATTGCGGATAACAAAGTGCTTCCCGTTTTCCACATGCACCAGCTGACGACAGTTGCTGCCGGTGATGTTGGCCACCACGAAGTTCTTAACGGTTTGCTTTTCCGGGTAGTCGTTGTCGTAGGTGCTCCCGGCAAGGCCAATGCCGATGCCCCAGTTGATCTTGCCGTTGGTGCAGTTGATGTTGTCGATGACATGATCGGAGATCAGGATATTGCGATCGTTGATGGCGACGTTCCATTCGATCGCATCGCCCTGCAGATGGCTAAATTTGCTGTTGGTGATGCGGGCGCCGTCCACCTGGTTGTGGAAACCCTGGCGCAGGATGGCGTAGTTGGCCTGACTCACGCTGATGTTATCAATTACCAGATTGCGCATCACGCTCGGTTTCTTACCGCCGATGTAGATTTGCGTCACAGGGCCAAAACCGCTCATGGCCAGCCCTTTGATGACGCAGTTAGAGCCGCGAACGTCGAGCGTAATGTTCTCCGTGCGGCCAGCGCCTTCGCCTACCACCTTGCTGCCTTCCTGCAGAACAAAGCGGCCGCGGCCATTGCCGGTTAACGCCCCGCGAATCAGCAGCGTTTTACCGTCGGGAATGAAAATACCCGTGTTGATGTTTTCACAGGTCAGCCCGGCAGGGACAACGACCGTGTCCCCGTCATTAAACGCCTGCTTAAAGGCCGCGATCCAGTCGTTGTTATTGTACTGATTAACAGAGACCGTTCTTCCACTCGCCGCCCGCGCAATCCGGGACGACAGCAGCGGCGTAGCCGCCAGAACGGACAGAGACGAGACAAAGGTGCGTCGGGTAATCTTTTTCAGCATACATCCTCGGCGTTACAACGTTTGCAGCAGGCTGGCTAACTGACGGTTAATCACCTGCTGGTTAAAATCGGCTTCAACTTTTTGTCGGGCATTATGGAGCACGGGCTCCAGCGCCTGCTGGTCGATATCGCTGAAGGCAGCTAAGCGATCGGCGAGCGCCATGGCGTTATTCTCCGGCACCAGCCAGCCGGAATGGTCAGACTTAATCAGCTCCGGGATCCCACTGTGAATGGTCGAGACCACCGGTATCCCGACGGCCATCGCCTCCATCAGCGCCACCGGAATGCCCTCCATATCGCCATCGGCTCCCGTTACGGAAGGCAGCAGGAACACATCTGCCTCATCGAGCATCGCCTTGACCTCGTGGCTCGGCTTGAAGCCCGGCATCTCTACGACATCTTCCAGCTGATACTGTTCGATCAGCGTGCGCAGACGACGCTCCCACGGCCCAATCCCGAGAATGCGGTAGTGGAAATCCACCCCGCGCGCTTTCAGCTGGCGGCAGGCTTCAATCGCCACATGCAGGCCTTTCTTCTCGGTCAGACGCGCGACGGAGATGATCTGCAGCGGCTTGCCCGGCACCTTCACCGGACGGCGGGTAAAGCGCGTTAAATCCACGCCCATGCGCGACACGGCAATTTTCTCTCCCGGGCAGCCCATGCTTTTCAGGCGTCCGGCCCACAGTTCGCTGATGGGCAGCATCATGTCGCCGCGGCGGAAAAGCTGCTGATACTCCGGCGTATAATGGTTCAGCACTTCACGGCTGGAGATGTCGATACCGTGGAAAATGGTCGCAATTTTACCGTCAATCACGCCCAGTTCGCGTAACTTCGCGGCGGTCACGCCTGCCGGGCCAAAGTGGGCGATAAACACGTCAGCACGATACGGCTGCGCCGTTTGCCCGCAGATGGCCGAGAGAATTAAATTGCGTGATTCCGACCCATAGCGGGAAACATTCAACGCCCGCCACGTCGACGCGCGATGGATCCCACGTAAGGTCTGGCTGGCGCGGTGGCGCAGCTTGCTCAGCTTCCCGGACGGCTCATCCTGCAGCCAGCGTGTTTTGGCCTCCAGCCCATACTGGGTATACGCCGCATGGGTGTTTTGGGTATCGCCCTTTTGCAGGGCGATAATCTCCACGTCATATCCCATATCGATAAACGCGGTGATTTGGTTCAGAACAAAGGTCTCAGACGACAGCGGAAATTTCAGTAAGAAGAAACCAACCTTCATTTCCCCTCCCGCACGCGGTCAAGTACCGATTTCACCATCCCAATGCCCTTCTCGCGCTCGGCTTTCACCGCCAGCGCCAGACGTTCATTGATTGCAGGCAGCTGGCCAAGCGTGTCGCCCACCATCGCACCGAGCGATCCGTCCAGCAGATGACGAATATCAACGGCCATTTCCGGCATACCGAGCTGCTGCATAATGCCCGCGGACTTGTGCTCATAGTTAATGGCAATGGCCGGCGTGCCAAAGTTCATGGAGATAATGGCCGAGTGCAGTCGGGTGCCCACCGTCAGGTCGCAGGCGGAGAGCAGCTTGCCCATCTCCAGGTCGTTCAGCTCGTCCATCACCACGTGATAGCGGGACGGATCGTTCACCAGGTTGCGCAGGTTGAGCGCCACCATGCGGTCATCTTTGTTGTAGCTGTCGATACCGGTACAGGTGGACAGCGCCAGCACCTGGTACCCGCTGTCCAGCACGCGGTTTACCACGTCGGCGAATGCTTGCTCATACGCCGCCTGCGTCGTGCCTAAACGTTTATCGAAGGGCGCCAGCTCGCGCAGGGTGATCGCGACGGTTTTCTGTTTCGCCGTAACGTCGAGCCAGTGCTGCACCGCGTAGCTCGGCTGGAAGCTGTCGTCCTGGTGATCCACCAGCCAGGCGGTATCCACGCCGTGCTCAACTTTTGACGTATCAATCTCGCTGCGCTTCATCATGTCAAGGCTGACCGACTCACGCAGGATCAGGGCATCGCAGTGGCCAAACACATAGTTCGCCAGCTGGTTAAACTGCGGATCCTGGAAAGGCCCCACGCTGTGGCCAATCATAAACAGCGGCTTTTTCGCCATGAACGTACAAAGCGCATGCTCAAACTGCGGCACGCCGTAGAGATCGACGAAGAACGAACCGCCGACCTGGATAATGGCGTCATAGCCGGACAGCAGACGAACAAAGTCGGTAAAGCCCTGCGCGATGGCGATGTTGCGCAGCTTGCCGGTATCGGTCACCCGGGAAAGCAGCACCTGATGCTGGTAGCGACGACGCAGTACTTTCTTCACGCGGCCCATCACGCCCGCGGCGTTGTTATGCTGTTTCATCTGGCTGTAAAGCGGATCGCCCATCACCGGGCGGTTCAGTAACCAGGATGAGCTGACAGGATAACGGCTCATCACGTCCACTTCGGTCTCAGGCTTAAGGGTGTTAATTGCATCCAGTAAACCGCGCAGGATGGCGCTGTCGCCACGGTTGCCGCAGGTATGGTTGCCAAGAATTAATAATTTCATAATGGCCTCTTAAATAACTAGCCTGCGCGAAGCAGCGTTTTCATTTTTTCGTTACGGCAAAACTGGCGCTTCATCTCAACGACCAGCGCATTGCGCGACAGCACAATCATCACGACGAAGGCCAGCGCACCCGCGGCAACCTGCACCGCCAGCAGCGCGGCCAGCGGCAGATGCCCGCTGAGGATAATGCCCAGGCCGTAGCTCACCGCCAGGGTCGGCAATGAGAGATAGAACGGCAGCCACAGGCTCAGGATGTACTGACGGTAGCTGGAGCCCAGCACCGGTTTAATCATGATGAAGTAGCTCAGGACGGTATTGACGATCTGCACCAGCAGGAAGCCCAGCGTCACGCCAATAGCGCCCGCCATGTGCCCGCCGACGATAATTGCCGGAATAAACAGGAAGGTTTTGAATACGTTGAACTTAAAGCTGATGTCCACGCGCGCTTTTGCCATCAGCAGGGACCCAATCGGGTTTCCCACGGAGCGCAGCAGCCCCACCACGCACAGCAGCTGCAGGATCGGGATGATGCCGTTCCACTTATCGCCAAACACCAGCGGCACGAAGTTGCTGGACACCACCATCAACCCCAGCAGCACCGGGAAGTTGATGATCCCCACTACCGAAAGCAGCTTGTAAAAGTTAATGCGCAGCTTTTCGGTGTCGTCCTGAATCTTGGCAAACGCCGGGAACAGCACGCGGGTGATTATTGGGTTCAGCTTCATCGGCGGCACCACCGCGACGTTGTAGGCCAGGTTGTAGCCCCCCGCCACGCTCGCGCCGAGAATACGTGCCAGCACCAGCGTCGAAAGGTTGGTGTTCACGTAGTTGATAATGCTGTCCGCCGTCAGCCACGCGCCAAAGCGCAGGTTGGACGAGACGGACGCAAGAGAGAAATGCAGTCCCGGGCGGTAAATTTTACGCCCAAAGTAGCCGAACAGCAGCGTGCGCACGGCAGAGTTCACCAGGTAACCGAGGATGGCGGTCATCGCCAGCGGCCAGAAATGGGCGCTCACGACGGTAAAGGTAAAGCCCGCCAGCACGGCGCTGGTCTCGATCATGCCGATCTTGTTGAACTCCAGCTCTTTCTGCATCAGCGCGCGGAACTGTTGCCCGTGGGGGATCACCACGAACGCAAACGACAGCGTACGCATCAGCGGGGCGAGATCCGGGTTGTGCAGCACGCTGGCGATGGTATCGCTCAGCAGGAACACCAGCACAAACACGAAAATCCCCAGCCCCACGTTCAGCCAGTAGAGCGTGGTCAGCTCAAGATGGCTGATCTCTTTGCGCTGGATAATCGAGTTGGCGATACCAAAGTCAGACAGCGTATCGGCCAGCGCAATGATCACCAGCGAGACGGTCAGCAGGCCGAACTGGTGATTATCGATAATGCGCGCCAGCACCGTCATCTGCACCAGGCCGAGGCCAATGATGACGATGGTCGCCATCGCTGACCACTTGGCGCCGCTGATGGTTTTTTCACGTAAGCTCATCTTAGTACGCCGCTTTGTTCACGAAACCTTTGAAAATGGTCAGAAAAACAATCTTGATATCGAACCAGAGGCTCCACTCGCGAATGTACTCCAGATCGAACTCGATGCGTTTTTCCATTTTTTCCAGCGTGTCGGTTTCGCCGCGCCAGCCGTTGATTTGCGCCCAGCCGGTGATGCCCGGCTTCACCTTATGGCGCAGCATGTAGCCTTCAATCAGCGAGCGGTACTGCTCGTTATGCGCCACCGCGTGCGGACGCGGGCCAACAATCGACATCCCGCCGGTAAAGACGTTGATAAACTGCGGCAGCTCGTCCAGCGAGGTGCGGCGCAGGAAGTTCCCCACGCGGGTGACGCGCGGATCGTTCTGCGTGGCCTGGGTCACCACCTTGTCGTTCTCCATCACCTTCATAGAGCGGAATTTCCACACCATAATCGGCTTACCGTCCATGCCGTAGCGGGTCTGACGGAAGATAACCGGTCCTGGCGAGCTCAGCTTCACCGCGAGGGCAATGCAGCACAGCACCGGGGAGATGAGCAGCAAAATCAGCGAAGAGAGCACGATATCTTCCAGACGCTTCAGCACGCGGTTAATACCGGACAGCGGCGTGTCGTACAGCGGTACGACCGGCACCCCGTTCACCTCTTCAATACGGGAGTGAAGAATGTTGAAGGTAAACACATCCGGGATCAGGATCACTGAACAGGTGGTATCCGCCAGCTCGCGCATCAGCTGCTTAATGCGGGATTCGTCTTTCATCTGCATGGCGATGTAGACGTTGTGAATTTTGCCGGCTTTGGCATCGTCAATCAGCTGATCGTAGTTGCCCGCCCAGTCGGCAGGCACGCCGCCAGGCTTTGCGTCGTGATAAATCCCGACCACTTCAAAGCCTAACCACGGCTCTTTGCGGAAGCTGTCGAGCAGCACTTTCCCAACCGGCAGATCGCCTGCCACCGCCACGAAGCGACGGTTATAGCCCCGGTTGCGCAGCCAACCCGCGCCAAAGCGGATCAGGGAACGGCACACCACCATGCCGACGCTGGTCAACAGATACCAGCTCAGATAGGTCACGAGGCGATTATCAAAATCATGGCTAAATGCCACCAGGCCTGCGCTGAAGATCAGGCTCAGGGTCCAGTTCTGCAGCAGCAGCATCAGTTCAGTGGTCATTTTGACGCCGCGCCACGAGCGGTAGAAATCGGTCATACCGCCGATCATTTGAAACACGACCAGCGCAATCAGGGCCATCAGCAGATGCATATATAAGAACGGCAGCCCGCTGATCCGACACACCGCCCACAATCCACCGACCATGATGGTGATATCAGAAAAACGCTGCACCATAGAGATTAACGATGCATTCGTTCTCGCTCGTTCGCGTTTTTTTAGATTCGTCATCGTTGTTCCTGTATTCGGTTCCCCCTCCCACCGGGAGGGGCAGTTATTACTGATTCAACAGCGCCAGAATGTCCTTCGTTCGGGCTTCCATGAGCGCGGTGTCAGCGCGGGACTCCACGTTCAGGCGCACCACCGGCTCGGTATTGGACGAGCGCAGGTTAAAGCGCCACTGCGGGAACGCCATGCTGATGCCGTCGGTACGGTCAATTTCCAGCGCGTGGATGGCAAAGTGCTGCTCCACGCGGGCAATCGCCTCGGCAGGCTGTGCCAGCTTGCTGTTGATCTCTCCGCTCGCCGGGAACGCCGCCATACGGTCGCGCACCAGCTCGCCCAGGGTTTTTCCCTTCAGGCACAGCAGTTCAGTCACCAGCAGCCACGGGATCATCCCGCTGTCGCAGTAGGCAAAGTCACGGAAGTAGTGGTGGGCGCTCATCTCGCCGCCGTAGATGGCGTCTTCTTCGCGCATGCGCTCTTTGATGAAGGCGTGACCGGTTTTGGACATCACCGGCGTGCCGCCTGCGGCAGAAACCACGTCGACGGTGTTCCAGGAGAGGCGCGGGTCATGAATGATCTTCGCGCCAGGGTTTTTCTCGAGGAACGCTTCCGCCAGCAGGCCGACAATGTAGTAGCCCTCGATGAACTGCCCTTTCTCGTCGAACAGGAAGCAGCGGTCAAAATCGCCGTCAAAGGCGATACCCATGTCCGCGCCGTGTTCAATCACCGCGTTGCGGGTGTCGTCGCGGCACTCCGGCAGCAGCGGGTTAGGAATGCCGTTCGGGAAGTTGCCGTCCGGGGTGTTGTGCACTTTGACGAAGGTCACCGGCACGTTCAGTGCTTTAAAGCGCGCTTCAAGGGCATCGACAACCGGGCCAGCCGCGCCGTTGCCGGAGTTAATCACCAGCTTCAGCGGCTTCAGGTTTGCCACGTTGATGTAGCCCAGCAGGTGGTCGATGTACTCTTTCTGCAGGTTGATTTTTTTGTAGCTGCCGCGCTTCGCCTCGTTCACCGGCGGGAAATCGTTGGCTTCCGCCAGACGCTGCACATCACGCAGGCCGGTGTCGCCGCTGATAGGACGGGCGCCCTTGCGCACCAGCTTCATGCCGTTGTAATCCATCGGATTGTGGCTGGCCGTCACTTCAATACCGCCGTCCACGCCCAGGTGGAAGGTGGCAAAGTAAATCTCTTCGGTTCCGGAAAGACCGATGTCCAGCACGTCCACGCCCGCGTCCTGCAGCCCTTTCGCCAGCGCCAGCTTGAGGGATTCACTGGTCAGACGCACGTCACCGCCCAGCACGATGGTCTGCGGTTTTAAGTATTCGCCGTACGCGCGGCCAATGCGCCACGCAATGTCTTCATTCAGCTCTTCGCCCAGCTTGCCGCGAATATCGTAGGCTTTAAAACAGTTTAATTTATCCATGATGACCCCTTTTTCAGGCAACAGTCGGTCCTGACCACTAAATGGCCAAATTAATTTTTTTGTCATTCGTAGGCCCGGTAAGCGCAGCGCCACCGGGCATGATGCAGAGAGCTACACTCGCCCGTAGCGGTCCTGGAAGCGCACGATATCGTCCTCTTCCAGATACGAGCCGGAGCGCACCTCAATTAAGTCGAGAGGAATTTTCCCCGGGTTCTCCAGACAGTGCGTCGCCCCCAGCGGAATATAGATGGACTCGTTTTCGCCCAGCAGTTTCACTTCACCGTCGATGGTGACTTTGGCGGTACCCGCGACCACCACCCAGTGCTCGGCGCGGTGATGGTGCATCTGCACCGACAGCCCCTCGCCCGGCTTCACGGTGATGCGTTTCACCTGATAGCGGTCACCGGCGTCAATGGAGTCATATTTGCCCCACGGACGGTAGACTTCGCGATGAATGTGGTGCTCGTGACGGCCATCCGCCTTGATCTTCTCCACCACTTTTTTAACGTCCTGCACGGCGTTACGGTCGGCAATCAGCACGGCGTCTTTGGTCTGGACCACAACAAGATCTTTTACCCCAACCGTGGTGACCAGGCCGGACTCGGCGTAGACGTAGCTGTTTTCCGTTTTGTGGCTAATAACATCGCCGTGATGGACGTTACCCTCCGGGGTATGGGCGCTGATCTCCCACAGGGAGGACCAGGATCCAACATCGCTCCAGCCCGCATCCATCGGTACCACGACGGCGTCAGCCGTGCGTTCCATTACCGCATAGTCAATGGACTCTTCCGGACAGGCGAGGAAGGCCTCTTCATCCACGCGGATGAAGTCGAGATCCGGATCCACAACCGCCATCGCTTTCTCGCAGGCGCTCAGAATATCCGGGCGATATTTGCGCAGCTCTTCCAGATAGCGTCCGGCGCGGAACAGGAACATCCCGCTGTTCCAGTAATATTCCCCGCTGGCGACATACGCCTGCGCGGTTTCCAGATTCGGTTTTTCAACGAACTGCGCCACGTCAAACGCCACGCTGTCGCCTTCACCCGGCGTCACGTTGCCGCGACGGATGTAGCCGTAGCCGGTTTCCGGCAGATCCGGCACGATGCCGAAGGTCACCAGCTTGCCGCGCTCAGCGTAAGGAATGGCCGCACGCACCGCGTCGCGGAAGGCCTCTTCCTGCTGGATCACGTGGTCTGCCGCCAGCACCAGCATCAGCGGGTCACAGTCCGGGCTACTGCGTTTTGCCGCCAGCGCCGCCAGGGCGATAGCCGGTGCGGTATTGCGTCCGGCAGGCTCCAGGATGATATTTTCTGTGAGTTTGTTCAGCTGGCGCAGCTGCTCGGCAACAATAAAGCGGTGCTGTTCGTTACAGATCACCACCGGGCTTTCACACTCCACGCCGTGGAGACGGTTTACCGTCGTCTGCAGCATGGTGAGATCCCCTTTCAGGCAGAGGAACTGTTTTGGATAGAGCACGCGGGACAGCGGCCACAACCGGCTACCAGAGCCACCAGCCATCACAACCGGATACAAAGTGGTTTGACTCATGATTTATCCCCGTATATCTGCAATAAATTGGCTCAGCACGTTCTCTTTCTCGAGCGTGCGTTCGGCATATTCACGTGCCACCGTGTTCACTTTTGGCATGGCGAGTGCCTGTTCAATGCCAGTGACCAGCGCCGGAACCGATTCCGGCTCTACGCACACCGCAATCCCCGGATAGCTGTCACACAGCTGGCCTAATTCAGTTTCGGCTTCGGCCGTAATCACCGCGTTACCGCCCACGGCCAGAATGTTGGTCAGCTTGGACGGCAGCACCGCGTCCGCCGCGCCGCGCTTTTGCACCACCAGATGGCAGTCGCCCATCTTCAGCAGCGCAGGCAATGCCTCGTAAGACTGAAGCGGGAAGAATTTCACGTTGGTCAGGCCGCGTTCGCTTACCATTTTTTCCAGCCGCGCTTTTCCACCGCCCTGCCCGACAATCACAAACATCCATGGATGTTCGTTCAGCAGTTGAGCCGCCTCGATCACGCTCTCCAGCCCCTGCTTTTCGCCGATATTGCCTGAGTAAAGAATGATTTTTTGATCTTCAGGCAAACCGAGCTGCGCGCGCAGCGCCTGAGCGTCTTGCTCAGTCACGTCGCGAAAACGCGCCACTTCGGACCAGTTCGGGAAGAAGATCACCTTCTCCGCCGGGACGCCTTTCTCCTGCGCTTTGTTCATCATGGAGCGCGAGATCGTTGAGACGTAGTCCACGTTGTGTAAGCCACTGCGCTCAAACGCGCTGGCGAGCTTCGCCACCTTGCCGCCTTTGCTTTTCCCTGCCATCCCCAGGCCCAGCATGGCGTCCACTTCATAATCCTGAATGTGCAGCAGGGTGCGCGCGCCGGAGAGTTTGCCCAGCAGGCGCATGCCCGGCGTGCAAAACAGCGTCGGCACCACGCCGATAATGCGATCCGGCTTCCAGCGACGCTGCGCCATCAGCGGGAAGAAGCTGCTCAGGGCAAAGCTGCCGAGATGAATCAAGCGCTTCAGCGTCGAGGGCTGCTTAGGCACATACAGCGGGCAGCGCCAGACGGTCGCTGCACCCTCTTCGCGACGGTAGCGCCAGCTTGAGTAGCGCTCCCCTACTTTCCACTCCGGGTAGTACGGCGGCGCGGTAATGACCCGCACGTCATGTCCCTGGCTCGCCATCCACTCGACCATCTCGCCGGTGTATTTCCCGATACCGGTTAATTCCGGCGAGTAGTTGATTCCGTATACGAGGATCTTCATAAGCCCGGCACCCCGGACTGACGTTCAGCGAGGAAATAGGCACGGCTGTTGTCATGCACATTGTCGCTCGCCAGCAGCGCCTCTGGCGTCTGCCAGCGGTAGTCGTCATGCTGAGAATCAGGCAGACGCAGGTCTGCCTCACTCACCTTCAGGCGGAACCCCAGCACGATGTAGTGCGTGGAGAACCCGGTACCCGAAAAGTTATCGTCATAGAAGTGCTGCCAGACCCCGTAAAACTGGCCCGCTGCCATCGGCAACTGCAGGCCCAGTTCCGCCAGAGTGAGACGCTCAAACGCATCGGTCAGCGTCTCATCCTTTTGCACGCGCCCGCCGGGCACGAACCAGAAGCCCTGTGCAGGACGGTTGGTTCGTTTCCCCAGCAAGAACTCGCCGCGTTCGTTCTCCACGATCAAATCAATCGAGATGAGCGGAGTGGAACGCACTACCGTGGCAAAATCTTCCTGACTTAAAAACATCGTTACCCCCGGAAGCGATGCTGGTTTTCCAGGAACCACTGATAGGTGCTGGCCAGCCCCTGCTCCAGTGACACCTCGTGATACCAGCCCAGCTGATGCAGACGGGTCACGTCCAGCAGTTTGCGCGGCGTGCCGTCCGGTTTCGTGGCGTCAAACACCACGCGGCCTTTGTAGCCCACCACCTGCGCGATGGTCTGCGCCAGCTCGCGAATGGTGCAGTCCACGCCGGTGCCCACGTTGATGTGCGACAGCATCGGCTCGGTGTTCTCCTGCCACACCTCGCGATCCAGCTCCATCACGTGAATGCTGGCCGCAGCCATGTCGTCCACGTGCAGGAATTCGCGCATCGGCGTACCGCTGCCCCACACCACCACATCCGGCGCGTTCTCGGCGGTCGCCTCGTGGAAGCGGCGCAGCAGCGCCGGGATCACGTGCGAATTGCTCGGGTGGAAGTTGTCGTGCGGTCCGTACAGGTTGGTCGGCATCACCGAGCGATAGTCTCGGTTGTACTGACGGTTGTAGGACTCGCACAGCTTGATCCCGGCAATTTTGGCAATCGCGTACGGCTCGTTGGTGGCTTCAAGCGTGCCCTGCAGCAGCTCGCTTTCGGCGATCGGTTGTTTTGCCATTTTCGGGTAAATACAGGATGAGCCGAGGAACAGCAGCTTGTTCACGTTGTGCAGATGCGCCGCGTGAATGATGTTGCTCTCAATCATCATGTTTTCGTAGATGAAATCCGCCGGGTAGGTGTTGTTGGCAACAATGCCGCCCACCTTCGCCGCCGCCAGATACACCTGGTCAATACGTTCGTTCGCAAAGAAGTCCTGTACCGCACGGCTGTCGAGCAGGTTCAACTCGTCGCGCGTGCGGACAACCACTTCGACGTCACCGCGCTGTTCGAGCTGGCGAACAATCGCGGAACCCACCATTCCGCGATGACCGGCGACAAAAATACGTTGTTTTGTCATTCTCAGGACTCCAGCGCGATGGCAACCTCGTAGCCATGAGACTTGAGCAGGGAGTGTTTTTTCGCTGCTTCAAGATCTTTGGCTACCATCTCGGAAACCATCTCCTGCAGAGTGGTTTCTGGTTTCCAGCCCAGCTTCTCGTGCGCTTTGGTTGGGTCGCCCAGCAGGGTTTCCACTTCAGCAGGACGGAAGTAGCGTGGGTCAACCTGCACAATCACGTCGCCTGGCTTCACGCCCGGTGCGTCATGGCCGGTCACGGAAACCACGATGCCCTTCTCTTCCACGCCGGTGCCTTCGAAGCGCAGCTTGATGCCCAATTGAGCGGCAGCCATTTCAACGAACTGACGAACGGAGTACTGCACGCCGGTGGCGATCACGAAGTCTTCTGGCTGTTCCTGCTGCAGCATCATCCACTGCATTTTCACGTAGTCTTTGGCATGGCCCCAGTCACGCAGGGAGTCCATGTTGCCGAGGTGCAGGCACGATTCCAGACCCTGCGCAATGTTGGCGATAGCGCGGGTGATTTTGCGGGTCACGAAGGTTTCGCCGCGACGTGGAGATTCGTGGTTGAACAGAATGCCGTTACAGGCGTACATGCCGTAGGATTCACGGTAGTTCACGGTGATCCAGTAGGCGTACAGTTTCGCTACCGCATACGGAGAACGTGGGTAGAACGGCGTGGTCTCTTTCTGTGGGATTTCCTGCACCAGGCCGTACAGCTCAGAGGTGGATGCCTGGTAGAAACGGGTTTTCTTCTCAAGACCCAGGAAGCGGATCGCTTCCAGCAGACGCAGGGTACCCATGGCGTCCACGTCAGCGGTGTATTCCGGAGACTCGAAGGAGACCGCAACGTGGCTCATCGCGCCCAGGTTGTACACTTCATCCGGCTGCACTTCCTGCAGGATACGGGTCAGGTTGGAGGTATCGGTCAGGTCGCCGTAGTGCAGGTGGAATTTCGGGTTCGCCGCGTGAGGATCCTGATAAATATGATCGACACGTTCGGTGTTAAATGAAGACGCACGACGTTTAATACCGTGTACTTCATAACCTTTTTCCAGCAGTAACTCTGCCAGGTAAGAACCATCCTGCCCGGTAACGCCGGTGATGAGAGCGACTTTAGACATGTTTATATTCCTCTACTTATGAATTTAATCAGTTTCAACGCGTTCGCGTATCACCACTGCGGGGTTGCCACGACAAATTTTATTTGCCGGTAGCGATTTAAAAACGCTGCTGCGGGCACCGACTACCGTGCCATCGCCAACAGAAACACCCGGTGCAACAAAAACATCCGTTGCCAGCCAGCATTTTTCACCGATCACAATAGGCGAAGCGGTAATATCAAAATGCTGACTCATAAAGTCGTGGCTGCCGGTGCACAAATAACATTTCTGTGAAACTACCGAATTCGCGCCAATCGTAATCTCGCCCAGGGTATATAACACCGCGTCATCCCCTACCCAGGCGTAATCCCCAAGCGTTAATTTCCAGGGATAGGTAATTTTCACCGAAGGACGAATGACTACGTTTTTTCCTATTTTTGCGCCAAACAGACGCAATAAAAATGCTCGCCAGCGGTACAGTATTTGCGGTGACCAGGCAAATAGGGTGGCCTGAACGGCCCACCATAGCTGCACTTTAATACCGCCCGCCCCCCGAAAACCTTTCGGTACGGAGAAACCGTTCAGATCCTGCATTACGTTTCCTTATATTCAGGCTTTGTTATATAAGGCTTTCGTTTTACTCGTGGTGCGCACGCGTAAAAAATAAGATAATTCCGCCCAGAATCCCGGCACGCGTAATATTTTACGCTGCACGTTTTTGGCATCCTGGCACAACTCCAGATTATTCGAGGTTGACACCCCCCCCATTGAAAACTCAGATACCAGCCCTTTAATTCGGCGGAACGGGTAACCTGACTTATACAGACTGGCGGCCAGTGCATAATCGGATGACACTTTATACTGCAAATCGTAAGGCTGTTTTTTCAGACCTTTTACCGGGAAGAAAATGGCCTGATGGCTGGCCGGTAAGCTGTGGTAGATATACCAGCCCGGCTTCGCGCTGCGGCACACTTTATGTCCGTCGCCAAAATCAAGCAGCGCATCGCCAATATACATGGCGTCTTCTTTCTGGCGCGCCAGCTGGCGGGCAAACAGCGCCACGTCGTCATGGAAGATATCACCCGAATTCAGGAAGATGGCATAACGGCCTTGCGCCATGTTAATGCCTTTGTTCATAGCATCGTAGATGCCTTTATCTTTCTCGCTGATGTAGCGTAAGTTGAACTCACCGTTGAGTTTTTCCAGAAACTCTGCCGTGCCATCGTTCGAGCCGCCGTCGACCACAATCCACTCAAAGGTGAGGCTTGGATCGCGCGCCAGGTTGCGCAGCGAGCGCCAGGTTTTTACCACCCCTTCGTAATTACGAAAAGCGACAGTAATGACGCTAAGAAACATAAATCACCTCATTTCGTCATACGTGCGTAATATTAAGCGCTTTGCGCAGAATAAACGGACAGACAATCAAGAAAGCATATTCCGGGCTAAATATTGACCCGGTAAAAAACAGCGACACCGGCGTAAACAGATAAAGTTGCACGCGAAAGTTCTGGTTATCACCAAACGCGTTAATCATCATTTTGAAAACTTTAAACAGATACCACAGCGTCAACAGTACGGCGAACCACGAAAAATAAATAATTAACAGATACAGACCATTGTCTATGGTTTTACCGACATCCGCACCGTTAAAGATTCCGAATGATGCAACATATTCGTAAAGTGAGCCGAATCTTACTACACCATCAATATGGGTTAAGGAATAACCCACCATCACCAGTGGTCCAATGATGCGATAATAGGACGAGGATCCTTCCGTTCCCAAATCACCCAGACGTTCTGAGATGTAGGGGAAGGCAAATATCACGCCCACCATAAATACCGTCAGGGAGATAATCGCCAGCGGCAGTTTTTTCTTAATCGCATCTTTGTTCAGGTACTGAAACGCCCATTCCAGCAGGTAAAACAGGATAAATGTCATTACCCCTGAGAACGATCCAGACAGAACGATTCCTGCAAGAATCATAGCATCGGTCTTAGGCGTTTTGATACCAAACTGTTTGATGCTGAGCCAAATTGAGATTAACGCCAAAGCGAAAAACGCCGGTTCAAAATAGAGGGCCGTGGTACGCTTCCCGCCGAACTTGATGAAGTTCAATACATAGCTGTTGCTGTAAATGAGATATTTCGAAATTATCTCCATCAGGCTGCTGCCGCCGGTGAGAATAATTTGCGCCATCTCCATAGCAGCAAGCATAACAATTAACGCAACGGCAATATAAAAGAACCTGAGGATTTTCCGATAATTATGCGGAGAAATCGTTTTAAAGCGAATACTCCAGACCATGCCGATAATAATGACAATATAAACAAACAGCATGGTCGAGGTGACGTATTTACTGGCATCCAGCGACTGGCCGAAGATATAGTTAAACAGCGTCAGACCCGTACCCAACCCTAAGGCAATCATCAGCTTCTTCAGGTTGATTTTATCGACATACAGCAGAAGCAGAACGGGCAAGAAGGTGACGATAGTTATCGGGAAGCTTTCGCCGAGCTGGGCAATCTTAACGTTGACCAGCAGGTAAATCAGCGGCAGCAGCAGATAACTACAGATTCTGATAGAACGAGACATACTCCTCCAGCATCTGTTGTCCACTGTAGGCCTTGCGGCTGCGGTTGCGGAACGATTCCAGGTCGGTGCCAAAAACGGCCTGAGCGATCTGCGCCTTCGGCAATTGCACCAGCGGCAGAACCTCCGGCTCCGCAAAAGTTTTCCCGCCGGATTTTTCCAGCACCTCACGTGCTGCATCGCTGTGGGTGGCAATCACCGGCACGCCGATGGAGAGCGCTTCACAGAGGATCAGCGGGTAGTTATCCACGCGGGAGCTGAACACCAGCGCATCCATTTCATTCAGCGCGCTCATCAGCTTGCGCTTATCGGTTTCAAACCCGTGGTTCACCACGTTAGCCCCTTCGAACGGTGAAAATTTGCCGAAGGTGTGAAGCTCAATTTTGTCACCCAGCGCCATCATGTCGCGCACCAGCTGCTGGTTGGTTTTCCCGTCGTAACGCAGGTCATGCGCAACGATAGCGATTTTCGGTTTGCCCGTGGTTTGCGCCACCGGCGTCAGGTCGGCGAGAATGGCTTCCGTCGCCACGTCGATGCCGTTGTTAATAATCTGGCAGCGCCCTGCCCCGTACAGACTGTTGAAGGCATCGGCCACGTGCTGGCTCGGGGAGATAAACGTACAGCCGAGCGAGAGCATGTCGCGGAAAAGCTGGCGCTTTCCGGCCACCAGCTTGTGCGCGCGATCCACCTTCACCGGCGGATAGTTGCTCAGCGTCGGGCATTTCTGGCAGTTGTTTTTCCAGCCTTCGCAGCCGTCGGTAAACGCGCAACGGCCGGTTACGCTCCAGTGATCGTGCAGCGTCCAGACGAAGCGGGTGTCGGGCTTGTGGGCCTGCACCTTCTGACAAAACGCCACCACCTCTTCCAGATTCAGCCAGTAGCTGTGCAGCACGTGAAAATGCAGCACAACCGGGCCGGTGGTGCGGGTCACCGTGCGATAAAGCGTATTCAGGTTGCCAAACAGATCGCGGTTAAACAGACGGAACAACGCAATGTTGGCAATCGAGGTCAGGCGCGGCGTGTGCTTATGCACCTGCGGGAAGTTATCGTGACTGACGCTTTTCTTGCCGCCCTTGCCATAGCCATAAATAAATCGAGACTGAAGTCCTTTTTGCAGCGCGCGCTGGTGCAGATCCAGCGCCACCCCTGCCGCTCCGCCTTCTGCGAGGCGTACGTTAAATTGCAGAATATTCATTTAATCACCTTCACGCGGGCTTTCTCTCCCACCACCAGCGCGTTATCCGGAATGGTGTCCAGCACCACGCTGCCCGCACCAATCGTGACGTTGTTACCAATCGTAATGTCGCCAATGATCACCACGTTCGCGCCCAGCTCGACGTTATTGCCAATGACCGGGCAGGCCAGGCTGTCTGGCCCACGGTTGCCAATGGTCACCCCATGGCGGATGGTGAAATCATCCCCGGCGACCACGAACTTGTTGATCACCACCGCATAGCCGTGATGGATGGTAAAGCGACGGCCAATGGTGGCAGCGGCCTGAATTTCATAGCCAAAAAAGCATTCGGTAATGATGCGGTACAGCACCAGCACGGGGGCCGCCCAGATGTTGTTAAGGATATTTTTCTTACGCCACACCGAGCAAAAATGCGCGATGCGGTACGCCAGAACCATGCAGCAAGGGCGCAGGCTCCAGCTGTTAGCGCGGCAATCTTCCAGAAACATTATTTCCCCCGAAGTCCATCAGCCAGGCGCTTGCCGTTACGTATGGACAACAGCGTCAGCAGCGTGCGCCAGTTCATGCGCTTATTGCGGATCTGATAGAGGGTAAAGAGCTGATACTTACGGCTGGCACGGTCAAACTTGTCCTTGTGCTTGCGGTAAAAATGGAAGTAGCCCGAGAACTTCTTCGGCGACGAGGTGATCTGCATCTCCCCGTGGTTGATGTGCAGGATCTGCGTGGCCTCTTCCACTTTCCACGGCTCGCCATACTCCACCACCATCCGCAGAAAGATATCGTAATCCTGCGCGGCCTTCAGTTCGGTATCGAACAGGCACTCCTTGAAGCGCCACGCCCAGGTGAAGACCTGGTTACCAATGATGTTGCGCTTGTAAAACAGGCGTCGAGAGTACGGTGATTTCGGATAGAGCGGCAGGCTGGCAGGCTGCGAGTACACCTCGCCCTGACAGACATAGTCGTTGGCATACAGGAACGCGTGCGTGACCAGCTGCTCTTTATGCGACAGGAAAATAGACAGGCGGTTCGGCGTCCATTCGTCATCGTCGTCGATGCCGGTCAGATACTGCCCTTTGGCCTGCATAATCGCCTGATTACGTACAGCACAGGCGCCAGAGTTAATCTCGTTGTGGGTATAGACCACCCGCGGGTCGTTGAGGTCAGTCACGAATTTTTGCAGCTGTTCATACGAGGAAGAGCAGTCATCAACGATGATCAGCTCCCAGTTATCGTAATCCTGACGTAACACCGACTTGATTGCGCGGATCGCCAGCTGCTGACGATTCCATGTCGGCATATAGATTGAAACTAAAGGGCGTTGTGTGGTCATGATCTTCCCCTGATCCCTCACCCCGCCCCTCTCCCCTCGGGAGAGGGTTAGGGTGAGGGGGATTGTTATTTGCTGTCAGACTTATATTCGTACTCGTAATACCCGTAATCCTGGTACCCGGTCGCGCGGCGGAAGATGGAGTTCAGGATCACCCCTTTCACCTCAATCCCGTTCTGCTCGAAGCGGCTCAGGCTGGTTTCCACCTCTTTCAGGGTGTTCACCGCGTAACGCGCCACCATCAGGGTGGTACCCGCATGGCGACCCACAACGGCAGCGTCGGTCACGGCCAGAATCGGCGGCGTATCGATCAGCACCAGGTCGTAGTTTTTGCTCGCCCACTCCACCAGCTCGGTAAAGCGTTCGCTCATCAGCAGCTCGGACGGGTTAGGCGGTACCTGACCACGTGGGATCAGGTCAAATTTCGGCACGGTAGTCGGTTTTGCGCTCTGGCTGATGTCACCTTTGCCAAGCAGGATCTCTGACAGACCGTTGACGTTGTTGGTGCCCAGCAGCTCGTGGGTGTAGCCCTTACGCATATCGCAGTCGATCAGCAGCACGCGCTTGTTGGTCTGGCTAACGACCGCCGCCAGGTTGGCGCAGACGAAAGTTTTACCGATTGACGGGCTAACACCGGTCAGCATCAGGACGTTGTTTTTAGCCTGCATCATGGCGAAGTGCAGACTGGTACGCAGGCTGCGTATCGCTTCAATCGCCAGGTCGGTTGGGTTACCCACCGCCAGCAGCTGGCTTTGTTTGTAACGCTTAACGCCTTTGATGGTTTTCACGCTGTCACGGGATTTTTGCCACTCAGACAGCGGAATGCTGGCATAGACGTTGATACCGTTCTCTTCCAGCACCTGCGGGCTTTCGATACCACGGTTGAACAGCGAACGCAGCAGCACGCCAACGATGGAGAGCATCAGGCCGAGAATAATGCTGCCGAGAATGATCAGCGCTTTCTTCGGCTTCAGCACGCCAGGCTGGGTAATCGCCGGGTCGACGATGCGCACGTCACCCACGGTGCTTGCCTCGGTGATTTTCAGCTCCTGCTGCTTGTTCAGCAGCTGCATGTAAACCTGCTGTCCTGACTCCACGTCGCGGGTCAGACGCACGATCTCCTGCTGCGTTTTCGGCATCGCGGTCACACGGTCATTGAGCTTCGCCTTCTCCTCTTCCAGCGTGCGGCGTTTCTCCAGCAGCGTGCGGTAAGCCGGGTGACGTTTGGTGTAAAGCTTGGAGATCTCCGCCTCTTTGAAGGTCAGCTCGTTGAGCTGAGCGTCAATGTTGACCATCGAATCGAGGACCGATTTCGCCTCCAGCGGCAGGTCGACAGAGTCTTTATCCTGGCGGTAGGCGTTCAGCTTGTTCTCGGCATCATCCAGGCGGGCGCGCACTTCCGGGAGCTGTTTCGACAGGAACGCCAGGCTTTTCGCCGCTTCAGCCGACTTACGCTCAACGTTCTGCTCAAGGTAGTTGCGGGTAATGCTGTTCAGGATGTCGCGGATCTGATCCTTATCCTCCCCGGTAAAGGTCATGCTCAGCACGCCGGTGTCCTTACCGTTTTCGGTGACGGTCAGGTTGTTTTGCAGGTTGTTGATCATCCCCAGCGTTGAGAATTTGGTGACGGTAAACTCCCCGCCCTCCTGGGCGTTGATCGCACTGACCATCATGCTGACGCCGTCTTTGCTCAGCATCTGTCCGACTTCACCGCGCGCGCTAAAGCCCGCGTCGCTGGTCAACTGATACTGTTTCGGGCCAAGCACCGTCAGGGTAAAGGTCTGATCGGCTGCCCCTTTAGGCAGCACGAAGTCAGTGACCTTCACCGTGTCGTTGCTTCTGCCCATCAGCCGATCCCAGCCCGCACCAAAGATTGGGAAGGTATTTTTGGTGACGGAGATATCGAGCCCAAGGTCGTGAACCGTTTTACCCAGCACCAGACGTGACTGGATGAGCTGGATTTCAGCGTCAGAGGCCGGCGGCTTGTTCGCCAGCGCGGAGCCAATGTCCTGCACCAGCGAGTTACCGGTATTCTGCTCGATCTGCACCAGCGCATCGGCGCTGTAGATAGGGGTGGCGAACAGCGTATAGACGAAGGCCGCCGCGGCAAACACGGCGGTAATGCCCAGCACCCACCACTTTGCCTCGATAACCGTGCCAACCAGGCGCCCAATATCAATTTCATCACTGCCCGAAGTCGGGGCGGCAGAAGGTTTTGTTTTTTCTGTCATTGTTATCCCTGCTGAGCTTTCAGTGCCTGCGCCCACTGTTGGGCAGACTGGTCAAGTAAGGTGTAAACCGCCTCGAAAGCCTCATGGCTTTTGCGATATGGATCGGGAATTTCACGCTCATTGTCCCAGTGTCCAAACAGCATCACCTTACCGCGCATCTCCGGAGCGATATCGCACAGCGCTTGAATATGGCGTTTTTCCATCGCCAGAATCAGGTCATACTCACGGCACATGCGGCCAGTGACCTGGCGGGCAACATGCCCGTCGAGAGAGAGGTGATGGTCCCGCGCCACGCTCATTGCGCGCTCATCGGCACCTTTACCGACCAGTGCACCCAGCCCTGCCGAATCAACGGTCAGTTCGGGCTGGTAGTGTTTCAACAACCGTTCAGCCGTAGGGGAACGGCAAATGTTCCCCACGCATACCACCAGAATTTTGTTAAACATCGCGGATTACCAGGTATGAATGTCGCGCGCCGTATCCGTCATGTAGCGAACGCCACTGATGGTTGGCAGCAACTGGTTGATCAGACGGTTCCAGCGGGCAACCGGTGCGGTAGTGACATACACCACGTCGTATGGCTGGAGACGGAACTCCGTCGCCATCACCAGAGAGGTCGCATCGGACATATCCAGCTGGTAGATGTTGGCAATCTTGCCTTTCGCGCTGCCCTCACCTTTCAGCGGACGGATCACGAAGATACCGGTCGCGTTAGAGGTCGTCAGATCGATACCCTCAGCATTGCCCAGCGCTTCGGTCAGCGTCATACCGCTGAAGTCCATCTTGAGGGTGCTCTGTTTCTTCACTTCACCCATCACGAAGACTTTAAGATCGTCATTGCGTGGTACATAGAGGATGTCGCCCGGATAAAGCAGGCGGTTCTGGGTCAGATCGCCGTTTTGCATCAGCGCCTGCAGCGAAATGCGCTGCTCTTTCCCGTTGTGGGTCAGTACCACGTTGCGCCAGTCGGCGCCGTCGGTTAACCCGCCTGCGGCGTTAATGGCGTCCAGCACGGTCAGAGGAACGTTGGTGATGGCCTGCTGACCAGATTTGTTCACCTGGCCGGAGATATAGGCTTTTTGCGAGCGGAATGCGGCGATATTAACGTCCACCTGCGGATCGGCGATGTACTGCGCTAAGCGGCCGGTAATATCACTGCGGATCTCGGCAAGCGTTTTCCCTGCTACATGGACTTTACCAATGTAGGGATAGAACATGGTGCCATCTGACTGCACCCAGTTACCGGTGTCGCTTGAGCTACGGTACTGGCCCGCTGGCGTGGTCAGTTCGGGGTGATCCCAGACGGTCACGTTAATGACGTCTCCAGGCCCTACGCGATACTGGTAGGAAGCAATTTCCTGGTCCAGTGACATATTTGGCTGGGCAACGTTTGGACGTGGGCGTAATTGTTCGACCAGACGAGGCGTAAGTGGATAAACATTCACCATTTTGTCGAGATCAAAATCGGCATCCTGTTGCTTGATCACATCCTTGCCCATTGTAGACATATTGCTTCCGGGAAAGACCGTGCAACCGCTCATCAAGGTCACAGACACCAATAATGGCATCAATTTCATTTTGGAGTTCATCATTGATTATTTATCACTTTGGCAGAGTAATTATCCTGTGCAATTTAAATACGTGTGAATCTAAAATGCATTAAGAATGTAGCTAATTAAATAAAAATATAAGTGGCATCATTCCTAAAAAAAACGCTATTTGGCCAGTCACTGTTGACAACGTAATCATGGCCCACCCACACACATTCAGGCACGCTACCGCCCTTGGCTTCCAGCTACCAATACGCTATAACACAATGAATTACAGGCAAAAAACCGCAAGAATTTTTTGCTGGTGAAATAAATGAAGCATTCAAAATACGCAGGCACTATTTCGTTAATCGCCCAAAAAAAACATCAATCCTTAACGGGAGATATCCTTTTTTAGGCTAATAATCTTGTAACAGTTAATCCCAAAACAGGCAAGAAAACGGGTTCCGAACGTCAACTTTTAAGAATTTATTTAGAAATGCACTTTATTTTTAAGAATTTCTTTATGTTGACAGCGTTATGATTGACCATCTTTTAATGCGATATTTCTTAATTTTGTTATTTCGGATAAATACAGATTTTCTGGATAAATTAAAACTATTATACCCGCCAGTTTTAATTTAATGATTATTGAGAGAAATCTCATACTGACATTGCATTTTCCCACAGCTTTATCCATGATCGAATTGTGTCATTAGTCATATTACAGAAGGTATTGCTACTACTATGGAATGGATTGCCGATCCCTCAATCTGGGCCGGGCTGGTTACGCTGGTTGTCATCGAGCTGGTGCTCGGGATTGATAATCTGGTTTTTATCGCCATCCTCGCTGAAAAACTGCCCCCTTCCCAGCGCGATCGCGCGCGCGTAACGGGGCTGCTGCTGGCGATGGTGATGCGCTTACTGCTGCTGGCCTCTATTTCCTGGCTGGTCACGCTCACTCAGCCTCTGTTCTCCATTCACGGTCTGAGCTTTAGTGCCCGCGATCTGATCATGCTTTTCGGCGGGCTATTCCTGCTGTTCAAAGCCACCGTGGAGCTCAACGAGCGGCTGGAAGGCAAAGACAGCGAGAACCCGACCCAGCGCCGCGGAGCAAAATTCTGGCCGGTGGTCGCGCAAATCGTGGTGCTGGATGCGGTCTTCTCCCTGGACTCGGTGATCACCGCCGTCGGGATGGTGGACCACCTTGCGGTGATGATGGCCGCGGTCATTATTGCCATCACGCTGATGGTCATGGCCAGCAAGGCACTGACCCGCTTCGTGAACAGTCACCCGACCATCGTTATCCTTTGCCTGAGCTTCCTGCTGATGATTGGCTTCAGCCTGGTGGCCGACGGTTTTGGCTTCCATATTCCGAAAGGCTACCTGTATGCCGCCATCGGGTTCTCCGTCATGATTGAAGCGCTTAACCAGCTGGCGATATTCAACCGCCGTCGCTTCCTTTCCGCCAATCAGACTCTGCGTCAGCGCACAGCCGACACGGTCATGCGTCTGTTAAGCGGCAAGAAAGAGGATGCGGAGCTGGACGCCGAATCCTCCGCCATGCTGGCCGACCACAGCGACGGGCAGATCTTTGACCCGCAGGAACGACGGATGATTGAGCGAGTGCTCAATCTGAACCAGCGTACGGTCAGCAGCATTATGACGTCGCGGCATGACATTGAGCATATTGACCTGACGGCCCCGGAAGCGCACATTCGCGCCCTGCTGGATAAAAACCAGCACACCCGCGTGGTGGTGACCGGCGGGGAAGCGGAAGAGGAGCTATTGGGCGTGGTACACGTCATTGATCTGCTCCAGCAGCAGCTCCACGGTGAGCCGCTCAATCTCCGCGCTCTGGTTCGCCAGCCGCTGGTCTTCCCGGAGGGGCTGCCGTTGCTTTCCGCCCTTGAGCAATTCCGTAACGCGCGCACCCACTTTGCCTTTGTGGTGGATGAGTTTGGTTCGGTGGAAGGGCTGGTCACGCTCAGCGACGTGATGGAAACCATTGCCGGTAATCTGCCAAACGAGGTGGATGAGATTGACGCCCGCCACGACATTCAGAAAAACGCCGACGGCTCGTGGACGGCTAACGGCCATATGCCGCTGGAAGACCTGGTGCAGTATGTGCCGCTGCCGCTGGATGATAAACGGGAATACCACACCATTGCCGGTCTGCTGATGGAGTATTTGCAGCGTATCCCACAGCCGGGGGAAGAGGTTCAGGTCGGCGACTATCGGCTTAAAACGCTCCAGATTGAAAACCATCGCGTGCAGAAGGTTCAGCTGATACCGCTGCGGGAAGAGGAAGAACTGGATTTTGAGGTGTGAAAAAGCCGGGTGGCGTTTCGCTCACCCGGCCTGCGGTATTCGGTTTTTGTAGGCCGGCTAAGGCGAAGCCGCCACCCGGCGCAACAGGCATCAAAGCTTATCCAGCAGCTTCTTCACATCCTTGCCGTCCTGTGAATCTTTATTACGATCCGCCCAGCCGCTGAGTCGACGTTTCGCTTCATCCTGCAGATGCTTACGCAGGATCTGATCCACCTGCAGACTGTAATTCAGGGCCTGCCATTTGCCGTATACGGTCAGCGGGACCGGCGTCTGTTTCAGGAAGTCGATGAGCTTGCTTTCCCCCTGCCAGCCGGAAAGTACCCGCACGTTAAAGCGCGTGTCCGCCGTCTCTTTGACCAGATCCAGCTTACCCTCGCCCGTTACTGATAAGAGTGAAGAGGTACCCTGCATTCCGTCGAGAGAGAGTTGTCCGTTGTTCAGCGTCAGGTCCGTGGTGAAGCTGTCGAGGCGCGTGGCACTGTCGTAGTTCTCCTGGGCCTTCACATCGCTGCTGCGCTCTACCGCCTGCTGCACCAGCTGCTGGAAGTTAAGCCCTTCCATACGGGAGTTTTTCAGATCAAGATGCGCCTGCCCTTGCCACTCGCGGCGGAAAGCATCGGCATCAATTTTCGTGCCGGAGAAATCCCCCGCCAGCGTCAACTGCCCCGTCAGAGAGATCGGGTAGTTAAACGCGGTCAGGATGGTGCCTATCTCAACGTTATCGAGACGCGGCTGGAATTCGGCGCTGGCAACGTCTTTACGGACATCCAGCGTGCCGGGCAGTGAGAGGTGTCCTGCGCCCATCTTGCCGCTCAGTTCGGAGATCACCAGCAAACCGTTATGGTTAAACATCTGGCTGCTCACGTCGGTAAAGTCCATGCCGCGCCAGCGCAGGCTGGTGGCTTTCAGCAGAATATCCGCCGTGAATCCGCGCAGAGCGTTATAGTCAGGTTGATCGAGATTCGACGAAATAACCGGACGTGATACCGGTGCCTGGCTTTGCCCCGTCTGCGTCGCCTCGCTGTCCGTGGCGCTGGCTGGCAGAGGTGGCAACAGGTTTTCCAGGTTGAGCTTGTCAAATTGCAGATTCAGCACCCACTTCGGCTTCTCTTCAAAGGTGACGCTCGCCTGTCCCTTCAGGCTACTGTCATTTGCCTGCAGGTTGAGATTATCCAGCTCCAGCTGTTTTTGTTCCTCACGCCACACGGCCTGCAGCGTCCCCTGACCGGCGATCCCCTGGGTGGGCAGATTGGCCCCCGTCAGCTGCCAGTTAAGCTGCTGGATGTTCGCCGTGAGCTGATGCGGATAGTCTGACGCATTTACATTAGCATTCAACGACAGCGTCAGATCCCGCTGATCGCGGTTCACGCGCCCGCTGAATTCCACCGATGCAAGATGGTGCTCATCCTGTTCCATCTGCAGATTAATGTTGCGAACGGTGACCAGCTCTTCGTGCTCATGCTGGAAAACCAGCACGCTATCGGCCACTTTCAGTTTGCCAATATCAAAGGACCAGCCAGTATCAGACGGTTCATCAGGCAGGGTATTTTCACGCGGTGCCACCGGCGCGTTGGCATCACGGACAGCTTCAGTTTGTGGGGTGAGCTGAATCACCGCGCCTTTCAGCATCACCTGATTCACCAGCAGCTGATGGGAAATGAGCGGGATCAGCGCCACATCAAGGCGCATGTTGTCTGCGGACACCAGCGGCTGGGACGCCCCCGGCGCCGTGAGCGACATGCGGCCAGAGAGAATGCTGAGCTGCGGCCAGACGTGCCAGCGCAGCGGCCCGTCCAGCTTCAGTTGATAACCACTGCGTGCCTCAACCTGCCGCACCATATACGCGCGGAAGTCGTTAGGGTTAACCAGCAGAACCAACGCCGAAAGGCCAGCCACCAGCACCACCAGCAAAATCATCAGCGTTGTCAGAACTCTTCTCATGGCATCCTCAATGGACTAACGATCAGTCTTTATCAATACGGCTGGCAACCGCACCCTGCTGGTCGCGATATTTTGCGTCCTGACGGCGGTTATACGGCCTGTCTGCCGGGCCTGACAGCGGTTCAAAACTTAACGCGCCGATCATCATCCCCGGACGAAGCGCCAGCGGCAATTTACCGGCATTGAAGAATTCCAGCACAATACGGCCCGACCAGCCTGGATCGATACGGTGCGCGGTCACGTGTACCATCAGTCCCAGTCGCGCCAGCGAAGAACGGCCGTCAAGCCAGCCGACGAGGTCCGCAGGCAGGGTGACGGATTCAAACGTTACCGCCAGCGCCAGTTCACCCGGATGCAGATAAAAGGCTTCGCCATCTTCGATTACGATTTCGTCACTCATCACGCGATCGAGCGCGGCGCTGACTTCGTCCTTCGGTCCGCTGAGGTCAATGAACGGTGCGGTATGGCCGCTAAAGGTGCGGAATTTATTCCCCAACCGGACATCGACGGTCACCCCATTGATACGCTCAACAGGTGGACGTGGGGTAATAGACAAACGGCCTTCATCCAGCCAGGCTTCAATATCGCGATCACAAAGACGCATGCCTTTTTCTCCTTTCATGCATCGTACCCTGAGCCGGTAAGCGCTCAGGGTAAAACCAGGTTATCTCTGAACGGTACACAATTCACGCGGCTTATTCAAAAAACTGGCTGATTTTCGCTTTTAAGATATCGATCGCGATGCGGTTTTTACCCCCGCGCGGCACGATGATATCGGCGTATTGTTTGGAGGGCTCAATAAACTGCAGGAACATCGGGCGGACCGTTTTCTGGTATTGCGCCATCACGGAGTCCATTGAGCGGCCGCGTTCATTAACGTCACGCTTGATGCGGCGCATCAGGCAAATATCCAGCGGGGTATCGACGAAAATCGAGAAGTTCATGGATTCACGCAGGCGGGCGTCGGTCAGCAGCAGGATGCCTTCAAGGATAATGACCTTTTTCGGCTCGATGCGGATCGTTTCCTGGGTGCGGGTATGTTCTACGTAACTGTAAACGGGCAGTTCGATCGCCTGGCCGCTCTTAAGCGCTTCTAAATGCTGGAACAGCAGGCTGTGATCCATCGCATTTGGGTGGTCATAGTTCGTTTTAACGCGCTCTTCCATCGACAGATGGGATTGATCTTTGTAATAGCTGTCTTCGGGAATGACGCCGATATGCTCATCACCTACTTGTTCACGCAGTTCGCGATAAAGCGTACTGGCAATTAGACTTTTACCTGAAGCCGATGCGCCGGCGATGCCTATAATGACGCACTGATGAGACTTATCAGTCATAAATTTAGCGACCTGATTAACCTGGATGTAAAGGAAGGACGACGCCGGAGCGTCAAACGCGGCAATTATAGGGATTTCGCGGGCGTGATACCAGTCGAATACTCAGGTTCTGCGAGACTGACCGAAAAGTGACGAGTTATTCCCTGAATGAAATTTAAGTGCGCATTTTTTCGCCGCTTACCCGATTTTTTTCACGGAGTAAGTATTTAATAAGTCTGTGTTGTCAAATTCTGAGCGGTCACCATATGAATTGTAAATTGTTTGTACTAGCATAAACCAAATTATCAAATTCACGCGTTCGGACATCTTCTTCCCTGACGGCATGGCGTCTCTGGATAAAGCGGTAATGAATAAACAATACCAGCGGGTTTTGGTGACCACCCCACATCCTTTATTACGACTTGTCTGTCTGGGCCTGGTCACCTTTATCTTTACCTTATTTTCGCTGGAGCTCACCCGCTTCGGCACCCTGCTGGCCCCGCTCTGGTTTCCCACCGCCATTATGATGGTGGCGTTTTACCGCCATGCCGGAAAAATGTGGCCGGGCATTGCCCTGGCCTGTTCGTTCGGCAATATTCTGGCCTCATGGATGCTGTTCTCCTGGGGTTCGGTCAGCCTCATCTACCCTACGGTCAACGTCATTGAGGCCGTTATCGGCGCGCTGTTCCTGCGTAAATGGCTCCCGTGGTACAACCCGCTGCAGAATCTGAATGACTGGATCCGCGTGGCCATCGGCAGCGCGCTGGTGCCGCCACTGATGGGCGGCATTCTGGTGTCTCTGCTGGCACCCGGCTCTGAGCCCCTGCGTAATTTCTTCGTCTGGGTGTTGTCAGAAGCCATTGGCGCACTGGCGCTGGTGCCACTGGGGCTGTTATTTAAGCCGCATTATCTGCTGCGCCACCGTGACCCGCGATTGCTGCTGGAAACGCTGACCACGCTGGCCGTGACGTTAGCCCTCAGTTGGGCAGCCATCACCTGGCTGCCGTGGCCCTTCACCTGCGTGATCGTTCTGCTGATGTGGAGCGCCGTGCGCCTGCCGCGAATGGAAGCGTTCATGGTGTTTCTGGTCACCGTGATGGTGGTGTCGCTGATGATTGCCCGCAATCCTCTGGCGCTGACCACCCAGCACGCCGGGCCGATGCTGAACGCCCCCTGGCTGCCGTTCCTGATGCTGCTCCTGCCCGCTAACGTGATGACCATGGTGATGTACGCCTTCCGCGCCGAACGCAAACATATCACCGAAAGCGAAGAGCGCTTTCGTAACGCGATGGAATATTCCGCCATCGGCATGGCGCTGGTGAGCATTGAAGGCAAATGGCTTCAGGCTAACAAGGCGCTGTGCAATTTCCTCGGCTACAGCCAGACGGAGCTTCAGTCGCTGACCTTCCAGCAGCTCACCTGGCCAGAAGATCTGAATACCGACCTCGAGCAGCTCGAACAGCTGGTCAACGGCGAGATCAATACCTACTCCCTCGAAAAGCGCTATTACACCCGCGACGGGGAAGTGGTCTGGGCGCTTCTTGCCGTCTCCGTGGTGCGCCATGCCGACGGCTCGCCGCTCTATTTTATTGCCCAGATTGAAGACATTAACGATCTGAAGCAGACCGAGTGGGTCAATAAGCGCCTGATGGAGCGCATTACGCTGGCTAACGAAGCCGGGGGCATCGGCATCTGGGAGTGGGATCTGGAACCCGACATTATCAGCTGGGATAAGCGGATGTTTGAGCTCTATGAAATACCGCCGCACATCAAGCCCACCTGGCAGCTCTGGCACGACACGATGCTGCCGGAGGATCGCGTCCACGCTGAGCAGGTGCTGCGGGACTCCCTGATTTCCCGTCTGCCGTTTAAGCTGGAATTCCGCATCCGCGTGAAGGAAGGCGTGCGTCATATTCGATCCCTGGCGAACCGGGTGCTCAATAAGCAGGGGGAAGTTGAACGGCTGCTCGGCATCAACATGGACATGACCGAGGTTAAGCAGCTTAACGAGGCCCTCTTCCAGGAAAAAGAGCGTCTGCACATTACCCTCGACTCCATCGGTGAAGCGGTGCTGTGCACCGATATCAACATGAACGTCACCTTTATGAACCCGGTCGCGGAGAAAATGAGCGGCTGGCTCCAGACCGAGGCTATCGGCCAGCCGATCCTGAAGGTGTTACACATTACCTTCGGCGAAAAAGGGCCGCTGATGGAGAATATTCACAGCGGCGATATGTCCCGTTCCGATATCGATCAGGATGTGGTGCTGAACTGCCGTACCGGCGGCAATTATGATATCCACTACAGCATTACGCCGCTCAGCACGCTGGATGGACAGAATATTGGCTCGGTGATCGTGATTCAGGACGTGACCGAGTCGCGCAAAATGCTGCGCCAGCTAAGCTACAGCGCCTCCCACGATGCCCTGACCCATCTGGCAAACCGGGTCAGCTTCGAAAACCATCTCAAACGGCTCTTGCAGACCGTTCGCGAAACGCGCCAGCGCCATGCCCTGGTGTTTATCGACCTCGATCGCTTCAAAGCCGTCAACGACACGGCTGGCCACGCCGCGGGTGATGCCCTGCTGCGGGAACTGGCTTCCCTGATGTTGACCATGCTCCGCTCCAGCGACGTGCTGGCGCGTCTGGGCGGGGACGAGTTCGGGTTACTGTTACCGGACTGCAACCTGGAAAGCGCGCGCTATATCGCCGGTCGCCTGATTCATGCCATCAACGACTATCACTTTATGTGGGAAGGCCGCCTGCACCGGATCGGCGCCAGCGCCGGCATCACGCTGATTGATGAAAATAACCATCAGGCGTCGGAGATCATGTCGCAGGCGGACATTGCCTGTTACGCCTCAAAAAACAGCGGGCGTGGCATGGTGACGGTGTATGAACCCCAGCAGGAGCGGGATCATCACACGCGCAGCATGATGTCGCTTGATGAACAGTGGCACATGATTAAAGACAATCATCTGATGATGATTGCCCGCAGCGTCGCCTCCCCGCGCATCCCGGAGAGCAGTAATTTCTGGCTGCTGTCGTTACGCCTGTGGACCAGCCAGGGCGAAGTTCAGGAAGAGCATGCCTTCCGCTCGGGTCTGGCGGAGCCTGAGCTTCTGCACGCCCTCGACAGACGGATCTTTAGCGAGTTTTTCCGCACCTATGCCACCCAGATCGCCAGCAAAGGCATGGGCGTGGCGCTGCCGCTCTCGGAGGCCGGTTTAGCCAGCGTGACGCTGGTCGATGAACTGCTCGACCTGCTGGATAAAAGCCCGATGCCGGGCCGCCTGCTGCATCTGGTTATCTCTGCCGATGTGGTGTGCAACCCGGATAAGAACCTACACAGGGGTCTGCAAAAGCTTCGCCAGGCGGGCTGCCGCGTGATCTTCAGCCAGGTGGGACGCGACATGAACGTCTTTACCCACCTGACCGCGAATATGGCCGACTATCTGATGCTGGATGCAGAGGTGGTAACCAACGTGTATGGCAATCTGATGGATGAGATGATGGTGACCATTGTTCAGGGCCACGCCCAGCGTGTGGGAATGAAAACTATCGCGGGCCCCTGTAACCAGCCCATCATGATGGATACGCTCTCCGGCATCGGCATCGATTTTATCTTTGGTGACACCATCGCCGAGCCGCAGCCATTAGATCTTCTGCTCAACACCAGCTATTTCGCCATCAACTGACGGTGCCCAGCCGTCGGTATACCAGATGTGCAGCAGCGCGTAGGAGCGCCACGGCTTCCAGCGTTCGGCATAACGACGAATTTGCGCGGGCGTCATTCCGGCGAAGCGCTGTTTAATCAGGTAATCATCCGGCAGAAACACATCTTTCGCCTGCCAGCCGCGCAGGGCCAGATAATTTGCCGTCCAGCGCCCTATCCCCGGCCGCTGCTGTAACGCCTTCATCCCCTCTTCTGTATTCGCGGGCGGGGAAAGCGGAAACGTTCCGTCGATAACCGACTGCGCCAGATGAATCAGCGACTCCGCGCGCTTTAGCGGCATACCCAACGCCTTCAGCGCCAGCGGGTCCGCTGCCGCCAGCGCCTGGGGCGTGGGGAAGCAGAGATAGCCCGGACAATCCGCCACCGGTTCGCCACAGAGCGCCACCACGCGTGACGCCAGCTTCGCCGCCATCGCCACGCTCACCAGCTGCCCGAGGATCGCCCGGACGCCCTGCTCGTACGCATCCACCGCCCCCGGTAAACGCAAGCCTGGCCTTGCAGCACCGAGTTCGCCCAGCGTTTCTGCTATTTGCTGCGGGTTACAGCGGAGATCGAACAGGCGTTCGATGCGTTCAAGACAGGCCTGCGCAACCGGAATTAACCCCGGGCTGAGCGTCACGCTCAGCGTATGGCTGGCGATATCCGGCGTCACGCGGAAAATCCCCTGATGCCCCTCGCAGGCAAAACTGCGCTCATAGTAATCGTTGGTGACGGTTTCAATACCCGTTACCGCGCGCGCGCCAAGAAAACCAAACATCCACTGCCAGTCATAAGGGGGAAGCCAGGTGAGGGTATACATCGTTGCTCCTTTTTTAGTGTTATCAGCATAAACGTAAAGACCCTGTTTTGCCTTGCTTTCATATTCCTGTTGTCGCCATGCAGACATTTCGTTAAAGTCTCGCCCCTTCTCACCGGCATGGGGATTCATCGTGTTTATTGGATTTGACTACGGTACGGCAAACTGCTCGGTTGCGATTATGCAAGACGGGCAGCCACGGCTCCTGAAGATGGAAAAAGAGAGCACGCTGCTGCCGTCAATGCTCTGCGCACCGACGCGTGAAGCCGTGAGCGAATGGCTGTTCCGCCACCATCAGGTTCCGGCCACGGCGGCGGAGACCCAGGCGCTGCTGCGCCGGGCGGTCAGCTTTAACCGCGAGGAAGATATCGACGTTACGCCCTCCAGCGTGCAGTTCGGCCTCTCCTCGCTCGGGCACTACATTGAAGACCCCGAAGAGGTCTATTTCGTTAAGTCGCCAAAATCCTTCCTCGGCGCCAGCGGCCTGAAGCCACAGCAGGTCGCGCTGTTCGAAGACCTGGTGTGCGCGATGATGCTGCATATTCGCCAGCAGGCGCAGACGCAGGTCTCCGATGCGATTACCCAGGCGGTGATTGGCCGCCCGATCAACTTCCAGGGGCTGGGCGGCGACGAGGCCAACCAGCAGGCGCAGGGGATCCTGGAGCGCGCGGCGCACCGTGCCGGCTTCCGCGACGTGGTATTCCAGTATGAGCCGGTTGCCGCAGGGCTGGACTTCGAAGCCACGCTGACGGAAGAGAAGCGCGTACTGGTCGTGGATATCGGCGGGGGCACGACGGACTGCTCGCTGCTGCTGATGGGGCCGCAGTGGCATCACCGTCGCGATCGTGAAAACAGCCTGCTCGGGCACAGCGGCTGCCGCGTGGGCGGTAACGATCTGGATATCGCCCTGGCCTTCAAGAGCCTGATGCCGCTGCTCGGCATGGGGGGGCAAACCGAAAAAGGCATCGCCCTGCCGATCCTGCCGTGGTGGAACGCGATAGCCATCAACGACGTGCCTGCGCAGAGTGATTTTTACAGCACCGCCAACGGCCGCTTCCTTAACGATCTGGTGCGCGATGCCCAGGACGGCGAAAAGGTCGCCCTGCTCTATAAAGTGTGGCGTCAGCGTCTGAGCTACCGCGTGGTGCGTACGGCGGAAGAGAGCAAAATTGCCCTGTCCGACCGCGCTGAACATGCGGTCTCCCTGCCGTTTATCAGTGACGAACTGGCCACCGCCATTTCGCAGGACGGGCTGGAGACGGCGCTCGCACAGCCGCTACAGCGCATTTTGGAACAGGTGCAGCTCGCGCTGGAGAACGGCAAAGAGAAGCCGGACGTGATTTACCTGACCGGCGGTAGCGCTCGTTCACCGCTGATCAAGAAAGCGCTGGCCGAACAGCTGCCGGGAATACCTATCGCGGGTGGCGATGACTTTGGCTCCGTTACCGCAGGGCTGGCGCGCTGGGCGCAGGTGATGTTTAGCTAGTGCGGTTGTGCCGGGTGGCGGCTTCGCCTTACCCGGCCTACAAAACGTGTGTTGTTGTAGTGCGGTCTGGTGCCCTCTCCCACAAAACACCAAAAACGGCAACATCCGTTGCCGTTCGCATTTACCTTGTAGGCCGGGTAAGCGAAGCGTCACCCGGCAACACTCAGACAATTCCCGACAGTCTTCCATATTTCCTCCATTTTTCCGCTGTATTGCCTGACTAAACTAGTATCATTCCCCGAAGTATTCAGGATGAGAACGTATAACGATGAAAGGCAGTAACAAATCCCGCTGGGCAATCGCCGCTGGCATCATTGTGGTGGCCCTTGCCGCCGCCTGGTACTGGCACAGTCAATCCGCGAACACCGCCGCACCGGCCGGCGCCACAAGCCAGACCCAGCGCCCAACGGGTGGAGGTCGTCACGGCATGCGCGGCGGCGCGCTGGCGCCGGTTCAGGCGGCGACGGCGGTGAATAAAGCCGTTCCTCGCTATCTCACCGGTCTCGGGACCATCACCGCTGCCAACACCGCCACGGTGCGCAGCCGCGTCGACGGCCAGCTCATCGCGATCCACTTCCAGGAAGGTCAGCAGGTCAAAGCGGGCGATCTGCTGGCGGAAATCGATCCAAGCCAGTTTAAGGTGGCCCTGGCGCAGGCGCAGGGGCAGCTCGCGAAAGACAAAGCCACCCTCGCCAATGCCCGCCGCGATTTAGCCCGCTATCAGCAGCTGGTAAAAACCAACCTCGTGTCACGCCAGGAGCTGGACACCCAGCAGTCTCTGGTCAGTGAATCTCAGGGCACCATCAAGGCCGACGAAGCCGCGGTCGCCAGCGCCCAGCTCCAGCTCGACTGGAGCCGGATCACCGCGCCGATTGACGGCCGCGTGGGCCTGAAACAGGTCGATATCGGGAACCAAATCTCCAGCGGCGATACCACGGGCATCGTGGTGATCACCCAGACGCACCCTATCGATCTCGTCTTTACCCTGCCGGAAAGCGACATTGCGACGGTGATACAGGCGCAGAAGGCCGGAAAAGCGCTGGTGGTTGAAGCCTGGGATCGCACCAACAAGCAGAAGCTGAGCGAAGGTTCGCTGTTGAGCCTGGATAACCAGATCGACACCACCACCGGCACCATCAAGCTAAAAGCACGCTTCAACAATCAGGACGATGCCCTGTTCCCGAATCAGTTCGTCAACGCGCGAATGCTGGTCGCGACCGAAGAAAACGCGGTGGTGATCCCGACGGCGGCCCTGCAAATGGGCAGTGAAGGCAACTTTGTCTGGGTGCTGAACAGCGAAAACAAGGTCAGCAAACACCTGGTGAAAACCGGCATCCAGGACAGCCAGACGGTGGTGATCAGCGCCGGGCTGTCCGCTGGCGACCGCGTCGTGACCGACGGTATTGACCGTCTGACCGAAGGGGCGCAGGTCGAGGTGGTGGAAGCGCAGAATACAGGAGCAAAAGCCTGATGCAGGTGATGCCGCCGAGCTCTACAGGTGGGCCATCACGCCTGTTTATTTTACGTCCGGTTGCGACGACCCTGCTGATGGTGGCGATCCTGCTGGCCGGGATCATTGGCTACCGTTTTCTGCCCGTGTCGGCGCTGCCGGAAGTGGACTACCCGACCATTCAGGTT
>OJYG01000031.1_pt1 | contig 75095 bp, 65 predicted proteins | sample 1600841 | NCBI WGS metagenome assembly OJYG01 (sample SAMN04436709, study PRJEB24849) | human gut metagenome | biome: human gut; feature: NICU; material: stool | host: Homo sapiens | place: USA: Saint Louis, MO | collected 2010-09-09
AATCTATTAGCGATGATGAAAAAACAACATTAAAAAATGAATTAAAAATAAAAATAAAAAACATGTTTTTTCATAAGATTGGTGGTGTGTTAGTTTTAAATACTGATTATTTGCTAGTTTCAAAATTTCTTAATTTAAGCTACGTCACGATTTATGGAAGTTATATGATGGTCTTCCAGGTTGTGACTGTGCTTATGTCCAGTTTTGTTAATGCTATTACAGCTAGTGTGGGTAATTTTTTAATCAATCAAAATGATGATGAAGTTACCAGTATTGCAAAGCAATTTAACACAGTATTTATAGCATTGGCTACCTTCATTTCTTTGAATATGTATTTTTTGGTTAATGACTTTATTACCAGCTGGATAGGCGAAAAATTCATACTAGGTAATGGTATTGTTATATTAATGCTTGTTAATGTATTTATAAGTGTCATTAGAATTCCTTGTGATATTTTTAAAAACGCAACTGGTTTTTTTGGGGATGTATATTATCCTTTGCTTGAGGGAGTGGTTAATTTATTTTTTTCCGCGCTCCTGGCTTTTTATATTGGTCTTCCCGGTATTATTATTGGCACGATTATATCTAATGTATTAATTACATTAATTGCAAAGCCATTATATCTATATGGTAAAATGTTTGGTAGATTTAATGCATTAAAAAAGTACTTGTCATTTGTACTGAAACCTTTAATATTCTCATTTGTTATTTTTGCTGTTTTTTATTTTACAAGAGAACAAATAATTTTCTTTAAAGTTTCCAACTGGTTTGACTTTATAAGTAAGCTTACTATTGTATCGCTGGTAAGTATGATTATAGTTTTTGCGGTTTTTTATGCAGATGCTAACTTTAGGTCTTTTGTTAAAAGAATTTTACGCGTGGTATTTTAAGTTAACCAAGCGGGAAAATATCCGCCGAACCACAATGTGCTATTAATGGACAAGTATTTAATATGCTTTACGCTGTAAAATTTGTAGCACATAATGGTGAAATATATGTAACTTCCACACCTGACAGGAGTATGTAATGTCCAAGCAACAGATCGGCGTCGTCGGTATGGCAGTGATGGGGCGCAACCTCGCGCTCAACATCGAAAGCCGTGGTTATACCGTCTCCGTTTTCAACCGCTCCCGTGAAAAGACCGAAGAAGTGATTGCCGAGAATCCCGGCAAAAAGCTGGTGCCTTATTACACGGTGAAAGAGTTTGTTGAATCCCTCGAAACGCCTCGTCGTATCCTGTTAATGGTGAAAGCGGGCGCAGGTACTGATGCAGCTATCGATTCGCTGAAACCGTATCTGGAAAAAGGCGATATCATTATTGATGGCGGTAACACCTTCTTCCAGGACACAATCCGTCGCAATCGTGAGCTGTCTGCGGAAGGTTTTAACTTTATCGGTACCGGTGTTTCCGGTGGTGAAGAGGGCGCGCTGAAAGGGCCATCTATCATGCCTGGCGGTCAGAAAGATGCCTATGAACTGGTGGCGCCGATCCTGACGAAGATTGCTGCTGTGGCGGAAGATGGCGAACCGTGCGTGACCTATATCGGCGCCGATGGTGCTGGTCACTACGTCAAGATGGTCCACAATGGTATTGAATATGGCGATATGCAGCTTATCGCTGAAGCTTACTCCCTGCTGAAAGGCGGCCTGAACCTCAGCAATGAAGAGTTGGCGAACACTTTTACCGAGTGGAATAACGGCGAGCTGAGCAGTTATCTGATCGACATCACTAAAGACATCTTCACTAAAAAAGATGAAGACGGAAACTACCTGGTGGATGTCATTCTTGATGAAGCCGCCAACAAAGGGACCGGTAAATGGACCAGCCAGAGCGCGCTGGATCTGGGCGAACCGCTGTCGCTGATTACCGAATCTGTCTTTGCGCGTTACATCTCTTCGTTGAAAGCGCAACGTGTTGCCGCATCTAAAGTGCTCTCCGGGCCGAAAGCGCAACCGGCAGGCGACAAAGCGGAATTTATCGAGAAAGTGCGTCGCGCGCTGTATCTTGGCAAGATCGTCTCCTATGCGCAGGGCTTCTCACAGCTACGCGCCGCGTCTGATGAATATCACTGGGATCTCAACTACGGCGAGATTGCTAAGATTTTCCGGGCGGGCTGTATCATTCGCGCTCAGTTCCTGCAGAAGATCACCGATGCTTACGCAGAAAACGCCGATATCGCTAACTTGCTGTTAGCGCCTTACTTCAAGAAAATTGCTGATGAGTACCAGCAGGCGCTGCGAGATGTCGTGGCTTACGCGGTGCAGAACGGCATTCCGGTGCCGACATTCTCTGCGGCAGTGGCCTACTATGACAGCTATCGCGCCGCAGTACTGCCAGCTAACTTAATTCAGGCGCAGCGTGACTACTTTGGTGCGCACACCTATAAACGTACTGATAAAGAAGGCATTTTCCATACCGAGTGGTTGGAATAATTTCTGCAAAAATGTTTAAGCCCGGTTTAATACCGGGCTTTTTTTTATCTCTATTCTTATTGATTTATCGCTTTTGCTTAATATTAACTTAATAATCTGTGTTTATCGTAATGAAGATAATCTGAATTGTTTTCGTCTGCGTTGCACTTTATATACTCAGGCGTTAAAACTTTAATATCTTATCAGGATGCGAAATACATCATGATTCATAATTAAGTTAATTCTGAGAGCGAATAATGAAAATCACGATATCCGGGACGGGTTATGTTGGCTTGTCTAATGGTTTGCTTATTGCACAACATCATGATGTGGTGGCGTTAGACATTGTTCCTTCCCGTGTTGAACTGTTAAATGATCGGATATCTCCGATTGTTGATAAAGAAATTCAGCAATTTTTAAAGGAAGATAACATCAGATTCAGGGCAACGCTGGATAAGTTTGATGCGTACCAGAATGCAGATTACGTCATCATTGCTACGCCTACGGATTACGATCCCAAAACTAACTATTTTAATACGTCCAGTGTGGAATCGGTCATTCAGGATGTGATCAGCATCAACCCCGCAGCAGTGATGATTATTAAGTCTACGGTGCCGGTTGGCTTCACGGCGGCAATGCGTCAGAAGTTTGCGACAGAAAATATCATTTTCTCTCCGGAGTTTTTACGTGAAGGTAAAGCCCTTTACGATAACCTTTATCCCTCCCGTATCGTGATTGGGGAACAGTCTGAGCGCGCCAGAGAATTTGCCGCATTACTCCAGGAAGGCGCTATTAAACAGGAGATTCCAACGCTGTTTACGGACTCCACTGAGGCGGAAGCTATTAAACTTTTCGCCAATACTTATCTCGCTATGCGAGTCGCTTATTTTAATGAATTAGACAGCTATGCTGAAACGTTAGGATTAAATACCCGACAAATTATTGAAGGGGTGTGCCTCGACCCGCGTATTGGCAATCATTATAATAATCCCTCTTTTGGTTATGGTGGATATTGTTTGCCAAAAGATACCAAACAGTTGCTGGCCAATTATCAATCGGTGCCTAATAATATTATCTCCGCTATCGTTGAAGCAAACCGTACGCGTAAAGATTTTATTGCCGACGCTATCCTCGCCAGAAAGCCTAAAGTGGTGGGCATTTATCGCCTGATTATGAAGAGTGGCTCCGATAACTTCCGCGCCTCATCGATTCAGGGGATTATGAAGCGCATTAAAGCGAAAGGCGTAGAGGTCATCATCTATGAGCCGGTAATGGAAGAAGATACTTTCTTTAACTCACGTCTTGAACGTGATTTGCACTGCTTTAAACAGCAGGCGGATGTCATTATTTCCAACAGGATGGCGGCAGAGCTTTTGGATGTTGCTGAAAAAGTGTATACCCGCGATCTTTTCGGTAGTGATTAATAAGGCAATCGGGGCTGATGAGTCCCGATGATTTATTGACCATATGGAAATAATGTCTGATTTTTATCATTAATCCTATGGCATATATTTGCTTTATGACTACACTGTCTCCAGCTTCATCCTTTTTTTAGTTAGGGTATCTATGACAGTGGATAGTAATACGTCTTCCGGGCGTGGGAACGATCCGGAACAGATTGATTTGATTGAGTTATTGCTACAGTTATGGCGTGGGAAGATGACCATTATTGTAGCCGTTATTATCGCCATTTTGCTGGCCGTAGGCTACCTGATGATAGCCAAAGAAAAATGGACATCCACGGCGATTATTACCCAACCTGATGCCGCGCAGGTTGCCACCTATACCAACGCGCTCAACGTCTTGTATGGCGGGAATGCCCCCAAAATCTCTGAAGTGCAGGCGAATTTTATAAGCCGCTTTAGTTCTGCGTTTTCCGCATTATCGGAAGCGCTGGATAATCAGAAAGAGCGGGAAAAGCTCACCATTGAACAGTCGGTAAAGGGGCAGACGCTGCCGCTCTCGGTTTCTTATGTGAGTACTACCGCTGAAGGGGCGCAGCGTCGGCTGGCGGAATATATCCAACAGGTGGATGAAGAGGTCGCTAAGGAACTGGAAGTTGACCTGAAAGATAACATCACGCTGCAAACCAAAACGTTGCAGGAGTCCCTTGAGACGCAGGAAGTTGTGGCGCAGGAGCAAAAAGATCTGCGTATTAAGCAAATCGAAGAAGCGTTGCGCTATGCGGATGAGGCCAAAATCACGCAGCCGCAGATTCAGCAAACCCAGGATGTTACCCAGGACACGATGTTCCTGTTGGGGAGCGATGCGCTAAAATCGATGATACAGAACGAAGCGACGCGTCCACTGGTCTTTTCTCCGGCCTATTACCAGACGAAGCAGACACTGCTGGACATTAAAAATCTGAAAGTGACTGCCGATACGGTGCACGTCTATCGTTATGTGATGAAGCCGACGCTGCCGGTCCGTCGCGATAGCCCGAAAACAGCCATTACCCTCGTGCTGGCTGTGTTGCTGGGCGGGATGATCGGCGCCGGGATTGTGCTGGGGCGCAATGCGCTACATAGCTATAAGCCAAAAGCCTTGTAAGCTTCTTTGCCGGATGGTGGTCGGCTTCGAAAGGTAAAATTTCTCATTAAAAAACCGGGCATTGCCCGGTTTTTTTACGCTTATTGATGACGCTTACGAAGATTGTCGATCACGGTGGTGAGGTTGAGATCCTGATCCTGCAACAGCACCAGCAGGTGGTACATCAAATCAGACGCTTCATTGGTTAATTCAAAACGATCATTGACGGTGGCCGCCAGCGCGGTTTCTACACCTTCTTCGCCAACTTTTTGCGCAATACGTTTGGTACCGCTGGCGTACAGTTTCGCCGTGTAAGAGCTGGCCGGATCGGCGGTTTTGCGCTCTGCCAGTAGCTGCTCCAGTTGATACAGGAATAACCACTGATGGCTGGCGTCGCCAAAGCAACTGCTGGTACCTTTGTGGCAGGTCGGCCCGACAGGGTTTGCCAGCACCAGCAGTGTATCGTTGTCGCAATCCGGCGCAATGCTGACGACATTCAGCACATGGCCTGAGGTTTCGCCTTTGGTCCATAAACGCTGTTTCGTGCGTGAGAAGAACGTAACATGGCCGGATTCAATGGTTTTGTCCAGCGCTTGTGGGTTCATATAGCCCAGCATCAATACTTCGCCGGATACCGCATGTTGCACGATGGCTGGCATCAGGCCATCGGTTTTTTCCCAGTCCAGCTCGCGGCGTTGTTGCTCTGTTAACATATCCTGATCTCCACGCCCTGGCCTGCCAGGTACGCTTTTAATTCGCCAATATTGATGATTTGCTTGTGAAAAACGGAGGCGGCAAGCGCGCCGTCGACATCGGCATCACGGAATGCCTCAAGAAAGTGTTCCATCGTGCCCGCGCCGCCGGAGGCGATCAGCGGCACGCGGCAAACGTCACGGACTTTTTTCAACTGCGTCAGATCATAACCGTTACGCACGCCGTCCTGGTTCATCATATTCAGGACGATTTCCCCCGCGCCGCGCTGTTGTACCTCTTGCACCCAATCCAGCGTCTCCCACTGCGTCACGCGGGTACGGTTTTCATCGCCGGTATACTGGTTAACATGATATTTCCCCGTGGCGTCGTCAAACCAGGTATCAATCCCGACGACAATGCACTGTACGCCAAAACGGTCAGCCAGACGGGTAATCAGCGTTGGGTCAGCCAGTGCAGGGGAGTTGATAGAGATCTTATCCGCCCCGAAAGAGAGAATTTTGGCGGCGTCGTCAATTGACCGGATACCGCCCGCTACACAAAACGGAATGTCGATCACCTCGGCAACGCGCGCCACCCAGCTTTTATCGACTACGCGACCATCGCTGGAGGCGGTAATGTCATAGAACACCAGTTCGTCCGCGCCTTCGTCGGCATAGCGTTTGGCCAGCGGAACGATATCGCCAATGATCTCATGGTTGCGAAACTGTACGCCTTTCACCACCTGACCATCACGAACATCCAGACACGGAATTATACGTTTTGCCAGCATTGGATGGCCTCCTTAACGGTAAATTTCCCTTCTAACAGAGCGCGTCCGACAATCACGCCGCGCACGCCGGTGCCGCGCAGGGCGGCAATATCATCGATATCGCCAATACCGCCGGAGGACTGAAAGGCGATCTGCGGATATCTGGCGCATACTTCTTCATACAGTGACACGTTAGAGCCCGCCAGCGTGCCGTCGCGAGAAATATCGGTACACAGTACATGTTTCAGGCCGACGGGGAGATAGGTTTCCACCAGTTGTTCCAGCGAGACGCCGGAATTTTCCTGCCAGCCGCTAACCGCCACCTGCTTGTTGCCGTGTTCGTCTATACGAACGTCCAGCGCCAGCACCAGCGCCTGCGCGCCAAAACGTTCAAACCAGCCTTTCACCACGTCAGGGGATTTCACCGCCGTTGAACCGATGACCACACGGGCAACGCCAGCTTTCAGTAATGCCGCAACGTCTTCTTCGGTACGCACGCCGCCGCCGACCTGAACAGGCACGTTCACGCCCGCGACCAGGGTTTTAATCAGCGGTATCTGTCGCTTAGCCGGATCTTTAGCGCCGGTCAGATCTACCAGATGCAGCACCCCGGCGCCCTGGGCGGCGTAATCCTGCAAACGGGGCAGGGGATCGTTACCGTAATCCCGCTGCCGGGCGTAGTCACCCTGGTGGAGACGCACCACGGTGCCGTCAATTAAATCTAATGCCGGAATAATCATTACATCTCCAGGAAGTTTTTCAGCAACTGTGCGCCCGCCGCGCCCGAACGTTCCGGATGGAACTGTACGCCGAAGAAATTATCTTTCTGTACCGCCGCGGTAAACGGCTCGCCGTAATTGCACTGGGCGATAGTCCACGGGTTGACCGGCATCGCGTAGCTGTGCACAAAGTAAAAATAGGCGCCATCTTCAATGCCCTGAAACAGCCGGTTGCCCGCCTGCGGATACACGCGATTCCAGCCCATGTGCGGCAGCGGCAGACCAAAGTCGGTCATTTTCGGCACGTCTTGCTCGATAATGTTCAGCAGATCCACGCCGCGCGTCTCTTCGCTGCGACGACCCAGCAGTTGCATCCCTAAGCAGATACCCAGTACCGGCTGAGTACACGCTTTAATCAAGTCGATCAGTTCACGTTCGCGCAGTTGATCCATAGCGGCCTGCGCCGTGCCGACGCCGGGCAGAAAGAGTTTGTCAGCGCGTAATACGGTTTCCGCTTCGCGGCTGACCACCGGGGTATAACCGTGGCGCGCCACGGCGGATTTTACCGAGCTTAAATTGGCGCAGCCGGTGTCAAGGATGACGACGTTCATCACAGCACTCCTTTCGAGGACGGTAATGTATCGCCCTCCACGCGAATAGCCTGGCGTAGAGTCCGACCAAAGGCTTTAAACAAACTTTCGACACGGTGGTGATCGTTTTTACCTTTAGTCTTGAGATGCAGAGTGACGCCCATCGTGTAAGAGAGTGAGCGGAAAAAGTGTTCAATCATCTCTGTGCTCAAATCGCCCACACGCTGGTAGGTAAATTCAGCTTTATATTCCAGATGCGGACGGCCGGAAATATCCAGCGCGCAGCGCGCCAGACATTCATCCATCGGCAGTACAAAGCCAAAACGGCAGATACCGCGCTTGTCGCCGAGTGCCAGTTTTAATGCCTCACCGAGCGCCAGTCCGGTATCTTCTACCGTGTGGTGATCGTCGATATAGAGATCACCCTTAACGGTAATCTCCATGCGAAAGCCGCCGTGGGTGGCGATTTGATCGAGCATATGGTCAAAGAAGCCGACGCCGGTATTAATCTTGCTGTTGCCTTCGCGATCCAGCCAGACGCTGACATCAATCTGTGTTTCTTTGGTGTTGCGGACCACATGCGCATAACGATCGCGTTTCGTTAGCTGTTCGCCAATCATCGTCCAGTTCAGCGTTTCACGGTGATAGCGTAAACCAGTAATGCCCATATTATCAGCGAGCTGGATATCGGTCGCACGATCGCCAATCACATAGCTGTTAGCGCTATCCATCGCTTGTTCCGCAAGATAACGCTCCACCAGCTTCACTTTGGGCTTGCGGCAGTCGCAGTCGTCTGCGGGCAGGTGAGGGCAGATCAGTACCTCATCAAAGCATACGCCCTGAGAAGTGAAAATCTGCATCATCAGGTTGTGCGGTCCGTCGAAGTCCGCCTGCGGGAAGCTTTGCGTGCCAAGTCCATCCTGGTTAGTGATCATCACCAGCTTAAAACCGGCTTTTTGCAGCTTCAGCAATACGGGAATCACCGCTGGCTCAAAGGCCAGTTTATCAAAGCGGTCTACCTGAAAATCGCTCGGCGGTTCGGAAATCAAGGTTCCGTCCCGGTCGATGAAAAGATACTTCTGACTCATACTGGCTCCGCACGTAAGGCGTCAATGACGCGCTGGTTTTCCTGGCGGGTGCCGACCGTAATCCGCAGGCAGCCGCTTAAAGAAGGTTGTTTATTCTGATCGCGTAAGATAATGCCCTGATCCCATAAGGATTTAAACACGCTGCTGGAGGCGGTAAACCGCGCCAGAATATAGTTGGTTTCAGAGTCAAAGACGTGTTCTACGCAGGCGGTCTGTTGCAGGGCATTCACCAGATACTGACGTTCCTGCACTGTCTGCGCCACGCGATCGCGCATTGCGTTTATTCCCTGCGGGCTCAGCGCCTGGGCGGCGATATCCGCCACTGGCGTAGAAAGCGGATAAGGGGCGATCACTTTTAACAGCAGGTTGATCACCTCTTCATTAGCCAGCGTAAAGCCGCAGCGCAGACCCGCCAGCGCAAAAGCTTTCGACAATGTGCGCAGGATAACCAGATGAGGATATTCAACCAGCCAGCCTGTCAGCGTGGCCTGCGGGCAAAACTCAATATAAGCTTCGTCGGCGACGACTATCGCTTTACCGCGTGTCAACTCCAGCAGCGTGCGTAGATCCTGCGGGTTGATAAGTTGCCCGGTGGGGTTATTGGGGCTACAAACGAACACCACTTTTGCGCCGTCAAGGTTGTCGGAAATCCCCTGTAGATCCAGCTGCCAGTTTTCAAGCGCGGGAACCGTCCGGCGCTCTACGCCAATGGTTTCGGCGCTGACGCTGTACATACCGTAAGTGGGCGGGCAGTAGAGAATGGCGTCTTTCCCCGGTTCGCAGAAGGCGCGGATCACCAGTTCGATCCCTTCATCCGCGCCGCGGCTGACCAGCACCTGCTCCGGCTTTACGCCAGCATATTGCGCGTAGTTTTCAATCACGGCCTTTGGCTGGCATTCCGGGTAGCGGTTAAGCGTTTGTTGGGTGAGCTGAAACTCCACCGCTGTCGGGAATTCATTCGCGTTCAGCCAGACATCGCCATTACCGCCCAGACGGCGGGCGGACTGATACGGTACCAGGTTGCGGACATTTTCACGGGCTAAGTCAGCGACGCTGAGAGTGTTTTCAGTGCTCATGCTTGCTCCTTGAGGGCGTTTACGCGCAGGGTCACGGCATTTTTATGGGCGGTCAGACGTTCTGCCGCCGCCAATGTTTCAATGGTTGATGCCAGAGCGGAAAAGCCCGCTTTCGACAGTTCCTGAACGGTCATCCGTTTCTGGAAATCCGCTAACCCAAGGCTGGAACAGGTAGCAGTATAGCCATAGGTCGGTAAAACATGGTTGGTTCCGGAAGCGTAATCACCGGCGGATTCCGGCGACCAGTCGCCGAGAAATACCGAGCCTGCGCTGGTAATCGCATCCACCAAATCGCGCGCATTGCGCGTCTGGATGATTAAGTGTTCCGGCCCATACTGATTAGAGATGGCGACGCACTGCGCTAAATCTTTGGTCACAATCAGACGACTGGCGCTCAGGGCCTGCCGGGCGGTGTCCGCGCGCGGCAGTTCCGCCAGTTGACGTTCTACCGCCTCCGCCACCTTGCGGGCAATGTCAGCATCAGGCGTCAGCAGGATCACCTGGGAATCCGGGCCGTGCTCAGCCTGGGAGAGCAGGTCAGAAGCGACGAAATCCGGTGTTGCGCCGCTGTCTGCGATCACCAGTACTTCAGACGGCCCGGCTGGCATATCGATAGCCGCGCCGTCGAGACGCTGGCTGACCTGACGCTTGGCTTCGGTTACAAAGGCGTTGCCGGGGCCAAAAATTTTATCCACTTTCGGTACGGACTCGCTGCCGAAGGCCAGAGCGGCAATCGCCTGCGCGCCGCCGACGTTAAAGATTTCCTGCACGCCACACAGTTGTGCCGCATAGAGGATTTCATCAGCGATGGGCGGCGGCGAGCACAGAACCACGTTCTGACATCCCGCAATGCGCGCCGGCGTTGCCAGCATCAGCACCGTTGAGAAGAGCGGAGCCGAGCCGCCGGGAATATAAAGACCGACAGACGCGACGGGACGCGTAACCTGCTGACAACGTACGCCTGGCTGGGTTTCCACATCTACAGGCGGTAGCGTCTGCGCGGAATGGAACGTTTCAATATTTTTGACGGCAGCGGCCATCGCCTGTTTTAATTCGTCGCTCAGACGCGCGCCGGCGGCGGCGATCTCTTCAGGGGTGACGCGTAGCGCTGTCACTTCTGTTTTATCAAATTTAGCGCTGTATTCACGCAGGGCATCGTCACCGCGCGTTTTTACATTATCCAGAATATCGCTGACCGTCCGGGTAATACTGTCAGAGGCGGAAATCGCCGGACGCGTCAGCAGCGCACGCTGCTGTTCAGGGCTACAGCTGTTCCAGTCAATCAGGGTATTGAAGCTCATGGTCTTTACTCCATCACAGGGTTCCGCCTTATCCGGCCTACAGAACCCAAAATATCAACGCATTACGTAGGCCTGATAAGCGCAGCGCCATCAGGCGTCAGATCACTCCATCATCTTCTCGATCGGCAGTACCAGAATCGAGCTGGCGCCAAGCGCTTTCAGTTTCTCCATGGTTTCCCAGAACAGGGTTTCGCTGCTGACCATGTGCATCGCCACGCGCTGTTGCTCGCCCGCCAGCGGCAGAATTGTCGGCCTTTCAGCGCCTGGCAGCAGGGCGATAACCTCTTCCAGGCGTTCACTTGGCGCGTGCATCATGATGTATTTCGATTCGCGCGCCTGAATCACGCCCTGAATACGGGTCAGCAATTTATCGATCAGCTGCTGCTTGCTCTGTGCCATCTCACCGTCGCGCTGAATCAGACAGGCTTTAGAGCGGTAGATAACTTCGACTTCACGCAGGCCGTTAGCTTCAAGCGTCGCGCCGGTAGAGACCAAATCGCAGATAGCGTCGGCCAGCCCCGCGCGCGGCGCGACTTCGACAGAACCATTTAACAGACACGATTTAAAAGAGACGCCTTTCTGGTCGAGGTAGCGTTTGAGGAGGTGCGGATAAGAGGTAGCGATACGTTTACCGTCCAGCGCCGCCGGGCCGTCCCAGGCTTCGTCAACCGGCGTTGCCAGTGATAAACGGCAGCCGCCGAAGTCAAGACGGCGCAGGGTTAAATAGCGTGGATCTTCGCCCTGCGCGCGGCGGTTGAGTAGCTCTTCTTCCAGCACGTTTTCGCCGATAATGCCGAGATCGACCACGCCATCCATCACCAGACCCGGAATGTCATCATCACGCACGCGCAGGATATCAATCGGCATGTTTTCCGCCATCGCAATCAGGCGCTGAGTGTGTAAATTAATTTTTATGCCGCAGCGGGCCAGCAATTCTCGTGAATCATCGCTTAAACGGCCTGATTTCTGAATAGCTATGCGTAAGCGGGTGTTGTCTAACATTCTGCGTTCCTCTTTATCCTGTCTGAACCGGTCTGTATCGCGCGCCAAAAAAAAGCCCCCGGAAGATGATCTTCCGGGGGCTTTCTCATGCGTTCATGCACCACTGGAAGATCTGAATGTCTTCCAGCACACATCGCCTGAAAGACTAGTCAGGATGATGGTGATGATGGTGGTGTTTAAATTGAACGCGTGTCATAAAAATTCCGATGAATGCTTATTCATTTGATACCTTTTAACCTAAACCACTTTTACGCCTTAAAGCAAGCGCTTTTTTCATTTCGCATTTATAGTATGAATTGTCAGTCACGGCGGGCTGGCGTAGCCTTATATATAAGGCGTTAAAGTCAGGAGAAAATGGATGAAAAAGGTCGCAATTGTCGGTTTAGGTTGGTTAGGCATGCCGCTGGCAATGTCGCTGGCAGCGAGAGGCTGGCAGGTTACCGGCAGCAAAACCACCCTTGACGGGGTGGAAGCGGCCCGTATGAGTGGAATTGAAAGCTATCCGCTGCGTCTGGAGCCGGAGCTGGTCTGTGAGGCGGACGATCTTGACGCTCTGCTGGATGTCGATGCGCTGGTGATAACACTGCCCGCGCGCCGTAGCGGTCCGGGAGAGGATTTTTATCTGCAGGCGATGCAGGAGCTGGTCGACAGCGCGCTGGCTTATCGTATCCCGCGTATTATTTTTACCAGTTCGACGTCTGTTTACGGCGATGCGCAAGGCGTGGTGAAAGAGAATACGCCGCGTAATCCGGTCACGGCCAGCGGGCGTACCCTGAAGGAACTGGAAGATTGGCTGCATAATCTGCCGGGCACGTCAGTGGATATTCTGCGGCTGGCGGGGTTGGTCGGGCCTGGGCGCCATCCCGGACGTTTCTTTGCCGGAAAAACCGCGCCGGATGGTCAACACGGGGTCAATCTGGTGCATCTTGAAGACGTGGTTGGCGCAATTACCCTTTTGCTACAGGCGCCAAAAGGGGGGCACATCTATAATATATGTGCGCCGGCGCATCCAGCCCGCAACGTGTTTTATCCGCAAATGACGCGCTTGCTGGGAATGGCGCCGCCGCATTTTCGTGACGCACCGGACAACGGCAAAGGGAAGATTATCGACGGTAGCCGGATTTGTAATGAGCTGGGATTTGAATATCAATATCCCGATCCGCTGGTGATGCCGATGGAGTGAGTCGCTGTCCAGCAGGTGGTCGCCATATAGCGCAAGGGGATGAGTATGAAACCACTGCTGGACGTTCTGATTATTCTTGATGCGTTAGAAAAAGAAGGCAGCTTCGCGGCGGCGTCGGCAAAATTATTTAAAACGCCGTCCGCCCTCAGTTATACCGTTCATAAGCTGGAAAACGATCTTAATATCCAACTGCTCGACCGTAGCGGGCATCGCGCGCGATTTACGCGAACCGGTAAGATGCTACTGGAAAAAGGCCGTGAAAGTGCTGCACACCGTTCGCGAGCTGGAAAAGCAGGCGATTAAACTGCATGAAGGCTGGGAGAACGAACTGGTCATCGGTGTGGATGATACCTTTCCCTTTTCTCTTCTGGCCCCGCTTATCGACGCTTTTTATCAACGCCACAGCGTAACGCGCCTTAAATTTGTTAATGGCGTTCTCGGCGGTTCATGGGAGACGCTGACGCAGGGAAGGGCGGATATCATTGTTGGCGCCATGCGCGCGCCGCCGCCTGACACCGGCTTTGGCTTTGCAAGACTGGGCGATCTTGAACTGGTGTTTGCTGTCGCTCCGCATCATCCGTTGGTTCATGAAGAGGAACCGCTTAGCCGCCAGACGATCAAACGTTTTCGCGCGATTGTGGTTGGCGATAGCGTCCATTCCTCGCGATCAATAGGGTCTGAACTGCTCGACGCTCAGGAAGCGATTACCGTGTTTGATTTTAAAACCAAGCTGGAGCTGCAAATTAGCGGTCTGGGATGCGGCTATTTACCGCGTTATCTGGCGCAGCGATTTTTGGAAAGCGGCGCGCTTATAGAGAAGAAAGTCGTGGCGCAAATCGTCTATGAACCGGTGTGGGTTGGCTGGAATGAACAGACTGCCGGGCTGGCCAGCGGCTGGTGGCGGGATGAAATTTTAGCAAATAATGCTATTGCTGGGGTGTATGCAAAATCGCCGGTTTAAAAATCAATCGCTTATGAAAAATAATTTTTTGAACGCGCTCGCATTCTCTTGTCATTTCACTTCAATTTAGGGCAGAATACGCCGCTTGCAAAAAATGACACTAACCGACGTTTTAATACGCGTCGGTTATTTTTTTGCTTCAAACACATCATTCAATACCAAGAGGCCGGGCTTCGTACCGGATAGATACTTACTTAAAAATCGACAGTTGTTGTCGCTGAGGAATCCAGAAAATGGGGCAATTTTTTGCTTACGCGACGGCATTCGCCGTAAAGGAGAATGACCATGTCGCATAACGTTACTCCAAACACCTCTCGCGTGGAATTACGTAAAACGCTTACGTTAGTTCCGGTTGTAATGATGGGTCTTGCCTATATGCAGCCGATGACGCTGTTCGATACATTTGGTATCGTTTCAGGCCTCACTGACGGTCACGTACCGACGGCGTATGCATTCGCGTTAATCGCGATTCTGTTTACGGCGTTGAGCTACGGGAAACTGGTGCGTCGCTACCCTTCCGCGGGTTCGGCGTACACCTATGCCCAGAAATCCATCAGCCCGACCGTTGGCTTTATGGTGGGTTGGTCTTCTCTGCTCGATTATCTGTTCGCGCCGATGATCAACATTCTGTTGGCGAAAATTTATTTTGAAGCGCTGGTGCCCTCCATTCCGTCATGGGTGTTTGTTGTGGCGCTGGTGGCCTTTATGACGGCCTTTAACCTGCGCAGCCTCAAATCGGTCGCTAACTTCAACACCGTGATTGTAGTGCTACAGGTGGTGCTGATTGCGGTCATTCTGGGCATGGTGGTTTATGGCGTATTTGAAGGCGAAGGCGCCGGTACGCTGGCGAGCACCCGTCCGTTCTGGTCCGGCGATGCGCACGTTATCCCGATGATTACGGGAGCGACGATCCTGTGCTTCTCCTTTACCGGCTTTGACGGCATCAGTAACCTGTCGGAAGAGACCAAAGATGCTGAGCGCGTGATCCCGCGTGCGATTTTCCTGACCGCGCTGATTGGCGGCCTGATCTTCATCTTTGCAACCTATTTCCTGCAATTGTACTTCCCGGATATCTCTCGCTTTAAAGATCCGGATGCGTCTCAGCCGGAAATCATGCTGTACGTGGCGGGTAAAACCTTCCAGGTGGGCGCGCTGATCTTCTCTACTATCACCGTGCTGGCTTCCGGTATGGCAGCGCATGCAGGCGTAGCGCGCCTGATGTACGTAATGGGGCGCGACGGCGTATTCCCGAAAAGCTTCTTCGGTTACGTTCATCCGAAATGGCGTACGCCAGCGATGAACATCATCCTGGTCGGGGCGATCGCGCTGCTGGCGATTAATTTTGACCTGGTGATGGCGACGGCGCTGATTAACTTTGGCGCGCTGGTCGCGTTTACCTTCGTTAACCTGTCGGTGATTTCGCAGTTCTGGATCCGTGAGAAGCGTAATAAGACGTTGAAAGATCACTTCCAGTATCTGTTCCTGCCCATGTGCGGCGCGCTCACGGTTGGTGCGTTGTGGGTTAACCTGGAAGAGAGCTCAATGGTACTGGGCCTGATCTGGGCGGGTATCGGGCTGATTTATCTGGCGTGCGTAACTAAAAGCTTCCGCAACCCGGTTCCACAGTACGAAGACGTCGCGTAATCGCACGTATTATCGGCAATAGTAAAACCGGAGGCAGTGCCTCCGGTTTTTTGTCTGTCATCCAGCACATTTGCCGGATGGCGGCGTCACTATTTATCCGCTCTGAATTAACAATGCCCGTCAGGCATTGGTCAATTACACAATCTCAGTTGCGTACTGCCACAGTGATTTCAGCAGCCCCAGCTTCGTTTTATCTTCCGCATACTGCTGAGAAAGCATCTGCAATTCATTGGCATACTGTTGTAAAAACTCCGGCGTCAGCACCTGACGGCGATGCTCCAGCCAGCGCTGCTGCTCTGCGTCATCCAGCGTACCGGGAAAATTGCGTGCGCGGTAATTAAACAGCAGCTTCTCAATGCGCTTATCGACAAAGGTAATATCCAGCGCGGGCAGGTTACGCGGCTCGGTTTCGAGTACGATTTTCATGGCTGCGCGATCGGCATCGCTGAAAAAACCATCATAGAGCTGGGCATCAACGTTATCCGAGGCGGCAAAAGGTTCGGCTTCGGCGAAAATCGCCACCACTTTGTCGCGGACCTGCGGGTTTTCACGCAGCACTTTCAGGTTATCCAGGCAGTGCTGGCGGTTAATTCCCAGCCGGTCGGCATCCTCCGGGCGCAAGGTATTCGCCTGCGCCAGTACCGGACATTTATTGATATGCACCAGCTTTACCGGCACTGCGGCGTGATCGCCAAGATCGGCTTTGGCCGTATAAAGCCGCTCGCGAAGGGTATCGCTGTCCAGCTCAAGAAGAGGAGAAATATCGCCTGCTAAATCGACCATGATCACCGCGTTACGGTTTTCAGGATGCCACGCCAGCGGCGCGACCCAGCTTGTATTACCGCGCCACGCGCCAAACATGCCGGAGACATGCACCAGCGGCTTCATTTGCGGAACGTCAATCAGCGCCGCCAGTTTATGTTTACTGCGGTGGCTATAAAGATAATCAAACAGCCGCGGCTGGCGTGTTTTCACCAGTTGCGCCATCGCAATAGTGGCGTAGACATCCGCCATCGCATCATGCGCGTTGCTGTGTTCGATCCCGTTCGCCTGGGTTAAATGTTCCAGACGAAAGCTGGGCAGGCCGTCGTCGTTTTCCGGCCAGTTAATTCCCTCCGGGCGCAGCGCATAACAGGCGCGCATGACATCCAATAGATCCCAACGTGAATTATCATGCTGCCAGCTCCAGGCATAGGGATCGTAAAAGTTGCGATAAAAAATATTGCGCGTGACTTCATCATCAAAGCGCACATTGTTGTAGCCCACAACGCAGGTTTTAGGAACGGTAAACAGCGCATGAATGCGTCTGGCGAAAGCGGCTTCGTTTTCTCCTTTCTCACGCGCTTCCTGCGGCGTGATGCCGGTAATCAGCACTGCGCCGGGCTGCGGTAGATAATCATCGGCGGGTTTGCAATAAAACACCTCCGGCTCGCCAATAACGTTGAAGTCGTTATCCGTACGGAGCGCGGCAAATTGCGCAGGTCTGTCGAGGGCCGGATGCGTACCGAAGGTTTCGTAATCGTGGAAGAGGAATGTGCTCTGTATGCTGTCGTTTTTAACTGTCACTTGATGTACACGCCTGATGTTATATGTATATGAAATATTTTATTCTTTTATTTTGTCGTTGATTGATTGTATTTGTACACCAATTGATATTGTTGCTAATGTTCGTACATGCGATGGTGAGTACATAAACATTAAAATCATTGAGTACAAAATACTAAAATGACCATCAGCGACACTAAGCTACGCTCCCTCTATGGTAAACCATATTCCGGTCCATCTGAAATTACTGATTCTGATTTAGTACTGTATGGAATTTAGGCCAGGGGCAATCTGGCCGGGATCTCAAAAAATGCATGGACTAAAACGGGTCTATGTACAGAGGGACACAACGCTGTGTCCCTTAATTTCATGCGGGTTGAGGCTGGACTAGGCCCAGGCCAGTGGCAGGATGGATGACAGAACACTCGGGAAATATTTTCTGGCATGACGTTGCATACTATCCGCCACAACGCTGGTACAGGTAAAGGCGCCATGGAGGCCGTGAAAACGGTCGGACCAGTCGGTAAACTGTTCGCTGGACGGGAAGATCGCCGGAGACAGCTCCCAGGCTTTCTGCATCAGCGCCTCCGCATAGCCTCTCAGGGCCGGCGGAGAGTCATGCTCAGTGCCGAAAATGGCGCTGGAGGAATAGCGTGCGAATGCGGTACTGAGACAGAACAGGGTTTCCGCCTGCTTCTGTGGGGTGGCGTCCGTCAGGTGATAAGCACTGAGGATGTGCTGGTAGTGTGCCGGGCTGAGTTTGCCTTCAGGAAGCAAGGGGTCAAAAATGGTGGCCAGACGCGACACTGAGGCATCATCAATCAACTTCACGGTGGAATGTTTCTGGTTCGTGGCGGCAATAAACTGCTGGTTCAGCTCCCCGTGCTCTTCAGTGCTGAGGATGATATCAATCAGCTCCCCAAAGCGTCGCTGCGTGGCCTGCTGATTAAATGCGGCGAGAAACACCGGAAAGTCATGACGGAATAACTCTACCGGAGAGATTTGCGCGGTGGAAACGTTCTCTCCGGCTCGCAGCAGGTAAAAGTTGTCCCATGCAGTGTCAGGAGTAGGGTTTAGCATTGTTAACAGCGTGTCAGTGGAGAGCATCATCGCCGTGTCTGAATCCTGGGAGGAAAGCAGCAGGAAATTATCTGCAGCGCGGGTTGTCCAGTCCGGGCTGCCGTCATAATTGCCGAAGAGCCCATTATGGATGTGGGGAGACACCGCCGGGTGAGCAAGATACTGTTCATAAAGCGCTGCAGCTTTCTGGCGGGTGCCATCAGTGCAGTCCACGCCTGTCATACAGTGTAAAATCACCTGATTAAAGAGTCCGCTGTGAGTGGTCATGGCGGCGCTGTTCCTGTCAAACGAATCCAGCAACACAGGCAGTATGCGCTGCTGATAATATGTGTCAGGAGCCGGCAGGGGAACGTCATTATAGGTCTGGCACTGGTGGGCAAAAAAACGTTCCTGAACAGGCCCGAGCCACTCGCTGATAAGCGCACTTTGCGTATAGGGGGGGTGGGCCAGTACGCTTACCAGCGAACTTTCAACTGGCCGGATACATGCCTCTGTTAAGCGGCCACCCCGCAATGACTTAACCAGGTCTTCCATTGCCTGGACTTTTTCCTGACTGTATTTATCGGGCAGGCTGTCAATGGTCATCAGAATACTTTTACCATTATTGTGCTCATGATTTAAAAATCCATCCACAGCGTTCTCAGTCCAAAGGAGTGGCATTTGCAGCCAGATATCACCTAGACGAATAAAATTTCCGCCCCCTGACACTGACGGAGGTGATGAATTATCCGGTTCATTTAAAATAACGCCAGAGAGGTTGGCTTTGTGACGTATAAGCGTATTTTTTAATGTTGTATCAATAAAAGAGGGCTGTTGTTGTGTAGTAATTGAATACTGTAAAACCACTTCATTCATGTCTGAATTACTAAATTTCGTATTACTGCAGACTACATCACTCAGTGTCGAATAAGTGAATCGGCATTCGTCAAAATGTAAATGAGATATATCAGAATAAGTAAATTTTGAATTTGAAAAGTTGAACCCCTTAATAATATCGCCGTCTCGCTCCATGAAGCTGGGGGGCAATATTTTGCTGAATGTAATATTACGGAAATCTGCGTTTGAAAAATCGCGATCTGCGGCCGTAAGGGTTTCTCCGGCTTTCTGTCGTAAAACTGCATCCGTGAGTTTCTTAGCCCAGTCGGCAGGTGATGACGGGGAAGACGTAGCCTGAAGTGAGAGGGAGGGGGATACTGGTGGTGTTCTACCTTCAGAAACCGTGGGCCTGTTATTGGCTGCTACAGAGACTCCACCGGGGAGCGGGGCCGCACCTGTCATTCTGTAATTATAATCACATGTTTGATTTGCAATATGCTTACGCATGAATGCTGCATTCATTTTTGAGACATCTTCTGCTGAAATATTTTTCTTGCCTGCATTATTTGTATCTTTAATATTTTTAACAGTAATCAATGTTTTGTTTAAGGTGTTTTTATCTTTCGGCTGAAAGAAGTCTTTTATTTTTTTGTGGTAACGCGAACTCAATCGGTGAGTCCTTTCCTGTTTTAAATTTTTCATTTAAAGATGTATGCGTGTTTTTAACACTGGTTATTTTTGAGGTGAGCCCGTTTTTCGTATGTTCACGAATAGAGGTAATTAATTTTTTAACCTGGTTAGGAATAGTAGAAAAATTAATTGCGCCTGATGATATCTTCATTAGAATTCCTTATCAACATCATTATGGAAAAACGGTCTGGATTTTTAACGCCTTAAAAGTAAGCTTCATATGTCGGTATGGCGATGGAGATCACAATTCACCATGTTATCTGGCAGGTTTCTTTCAGAAAGTGTCCATCCTGTCATCATGTCACCGTATTGTGGGACGCTGACGTATCTGCGGAAAAATCAAGGCATAAGGGAGCGGGTCGGGTAACGAAGCCCGTGTGCACGCAAAAGTAAACCCGCTTCGATGCTCAACCAGCGTTTTTCACCGGCATTCGGGATATCGTCGGCGGACGTTCCGGCGCGTATGAGAAAGAACTGCGTAAAGCGCGTGAAATCGCTTTTCAGGAAATAATCGTTTTCTTTTAAATATTATTACGTGTTATTGGAATTGTATCATTTTTATAATTAACAGCGGGTTGTTTGGTAACTCTGCTGATTATTCAATGACAGTCCATGTGCGTGTTCAGGAAATGTAAAATATTTATAAAATAAAAGGTTTTATCGTGTTGACATGCTCATTTTAACAACTATTTCAAATTGTGATTGAAGCCGACATTTCATAATACAAATTAAATATAATCTTCAGCTATATCTAATAACAGGAGGTTATATGAGCATTAGTCGTCGTTCTTTTTTGCAGGGGGTAGGCATCGGCTGCTCTGCCTGCGCGCTGGGCGCTTTTCCGCCCGGGGCGCTGGCGCGCAACCCGATTGCCGGCATTAACGGTAAAACCACGCTAACGCCAAGCTTGTGCGAAATGTGTTCCTTTCGTTGCCCTATTCAGGTGCAGGTAGTCAATAACAAGACCGTTTTTATCCAGGGCAATCCTTCTGCGCCGCAGCAGGGGACGCGCATATGCGCCAGGGGCGGGAGCGGCGTCAGCCTGGTCAATGACCCGCAACGGATTGTAAAACCTATGAAACGCACCGGGCCACGCGGCGACGGTGAATGGCAGGTGATTAGCTGGCAACAGGCTTACCAGGAAATCGCGGCGAAAATGAATGCCATCAAAGCGCAGCATGGCCCCGAGAGCGTGGCTTTCTCTTCCAAATCGGGCTCGCTCTCCAGCCATCTTTTCCATCTGGCTACGGCCTTTGGTTCGCCTAATACCTTTACGCACGCCTCAACATGCCCTGCCGGGAAAGCCATTGCGGCAAAAGTGATGATGGGCGGCGATCTGGCGATGGATATCGCTAACACGCGCTATCTGGTTTCGTTTGGCCACAATTTGTATGAAGGGATTGAAGTTGCGGATACCCATGAGTTAATGACCGCGCAGGAGAAGGGGGCCAAAATGGTGAGCTTCGATCCGCGTCTGTCGATATTTTCCAGCAAGGCGGATGAGTGGCACGCTATTCGTCCCGGGGGAGATTTAGCGGTTCTGCTGGCGATGTGCCACGTCATGATTGATGAACAACTCTACGATGCGTCTTTTGTTGAGCGTTATACCAGCGGATTTGAACAGTTAGCACAGGCGGTAAAAGAGACGACGCCGGAATGGGCCGCCGCGCAGGCCGATGTCCCAGCCGACGTTATTGTCCGGGTGACACGCGAACTGGCCGCCTGCGCGCCTCACGCTATTGTCAGTCCTGGTCATCGCGCGACGTTCTCGCAGGAAGAGATCGATATGCGGCGTATGATTTTTACGCTTAATGTGCTGCTCGGTAATATTGAGCGCGAAGGCGGGCTATATCAGAAAAAAAACGCGTCTGTTTACAATAAACTGGCCGGAGAAAAGGTCGCGCCAACGCTGGCGAAACTCAACATTAAAAATATGCCGAAACCGACGGCGCAACGCATCGATTTGGTCGCACCGCAGTTTAAATATATCGCCGCTGGCGGCGGTGTGGTGCAAAGCATTATTGACGCGGTGTTAACCCAGAAGCCTTACCCGATAAAGGCGTGGATTATGTCGCGGCATAATCCTTTCCAGACCGTCACCTGTCGTTCGGACCTGGTAAAAACCGTTGAGCAACTGGATCTGGTGGTCAGCTGCGATGTCTATTTGAGCGAGAGCGCGGCGTATGCCGACTATCTGCTGCCGGAATGCACTTATCTCGAACGGGACGAAGAGGTATCGGATATGTCGGGACTGCACCCGGCTTACGCTCTGCGCCAACAGGTCGTAGAGCCGATTGGCGAGGCGCGTCCGAGTTGGCAAATCTGGAAAGAACTTGGCGAGCAGTTGGGATTAGGGCAGTACTATCCGTGGCAGGATATGCAGACGCGCCAACTCTATCAGTTGAACGGCGACCATGCCTTAGCGAAGGAACTGCGACAGAAAGGGTATCTCGAATGGGGCGTTCCGCTGCTATTACGCGAACCAGAATCCGTTCGCCAGTTTATGGCGCGTTACCCCGGCGCTATCGCGACGGACAGCGACAACACCTATGGTGAACAGCTTCGCTTCAAATCGCCCTCCGGCAAAATCGAACTTTATTCCGCAACCCTGGAGGAATTGCTCCCAGGCTACGGCGTTCCACGCGTTCGTGACTTTGCGCTTAAAAAAGAGAATGAGCTTTACTTCATTCAGGGCAAGGTGGCCGTGCATACCAATGGCGCGACGCAGTACGTACCTTTACTCAGCGAGCTAATGTGGGATAACGCGGTCTGGGTCCATCCGCAAACGGCGCAAGAAAAAGGTATTAAGACCGGAGATGAGATCTGGCTGGAAAATGCTACGGGTAAAGAGAAAGGTAAGGCGCTGGTGACGCCCGGTATCCGTCTGGACACGCTTTTTGTCTATATGGGATTTGGCGCTAAAGCTGGGGCCAAAACGGCGGCGACGACACACGGTATCCACTGTGGCAATTTACTGCCGCACGTGACGAGTCCGGTATCCGGTACGGTAGTGCATACCGCAGGCGTGACGCTGAGCCGGGCATGAGGGAGGAGGGAACCATGAATCATTTAACGAATCAGTACGTCATGCTGCATGATGAAAAACGTTGTATCGGCTGCCAGGCGTGTACCGTTGCCTGCAAAGTGCTTAATGACGTACCGGAGGGATTTAGCCGCGTACAGGTACAAATTCGCGCCCCTGAACAGGCATCCAACGCACTAACCCATTTTCAATTTGTCCGCGTCTCCTGTCAGCACTGTGAAAATGCGCCATGTGTCAGCGTTTGTCCTACCGGAGCGTCATATCGTGATGAAAACGGGATCGTGCAGGTGGATAAATCGCGCTGTATTGGCTGCGATTATTGTGTTGCCGCGTGTCCTTTCCATGTGCGCTATTTGAATCCGCAAACCGGCGTCGCCGACAAGTGTAACTTCTGTGCCGACACGCGGTTGGCGGCTGGCCAGTCTCCGGCGTGCGTATCCGTTTGCCCAACGGACGCGCTGAAATTCGGCAGACTGGATGAGAGCGAGATCCAGCGCTGGGTCGGTCAGAAAGAGGTCTATCGCCAGCAGGAAGCGCGTAGCGGCGCGGTCAGTCTGTACCGTCGTAAAGAAGTCCATCAGGAGGGTAAAGCATGAATACTATCTGGGGAGCGGAACTACATTATGCGCCAGATTATTGGCCGCTGTGGTTAATTTACGCAGGCGTCGTGGTGCTGCTCATGCTTGTTGGGCTGGTTATCCATGCGTTATTGCGCCGGATGCTGGCGCCAAAAACGGCGGGCGGCGAAGAGCATCGTGACTATCTCTACTCGCTGGCGATTCGCCGTTGGCATTGGGGAAATGCGTTACTGTTTGTTTTATTACTGTTAAGCGGTTTATTTGGTCATTTTTCTCTCGGCCCTGTAGCGCTAATGGTACAAGTGCATACCTGGTGTGGTTTTGCCTTACTGGCTTTCTGGGTCGGGTTTGTGCTGATCAACCTCACCACAGGTAACGGGCGTCACTATCGGGTAAATTTTTCCGGACTGGTGACGCGCTGCATACGCCAGACGCGTTTTTACCTTTTTGGCATCATGAAAGGGGAAGCGCATCCGTTCGCGGCAACAGAGCAGAATAAGTTCAATCCACTGCAACAACTGGCATATCTGGCAATTATGTACACGCTGGTACCGCTGTTAATCATCACCGGTTTGCTGTGTCTCTATCCGCAGGTTGCGGGTCTGGGCCCTGTGATGCTGGTGCTGCATATGGCGCTTGCTATCATCGGCTTACTGTTTATTTGCGCGCATCTCTATCTGTGTACTCTTGGCGACACGCCGGGACAAATTTTCCGTAGCATGGTTGACGGCTATCATCGTCATCGTACCGCGCCGCGCGGGGATAAGTCCGCCGTCTGAGCGTATCCATAAAATAATGTCAGCAAGAAAATGTGCCTCGTGTCACATTTTCTTGCAATTTATCCATGTTTGTTTAACTGAACTTCCGTAAAAAGAACGGCAAATTGAGACCATCCTGAGGACATGCTGTTGAAACGCCGTTTGTTTATTGCCGCTTCTTTATTCGCGATGCACCTTTCTCCTGCGCTTGCGGCCGATGCCGTAAGTTTTGCTCCCCAACCGCCAGCCATTGATGCAGGCGCCTGGGTGTTGATGGATTACACTACGGGACAGGTTCTTACCGCCGGTAATGAACACCAGCAACGTAATCCCGCCAGCCTTACCAAGCTAATGACGGGCTACGTCGTCGATCGCGCCATCGATAGTCATCGTATCAGCCCTGACGATATCGTCACCGTTGGGCGCGACGCCTGGGCGAAGGATAATCCGGTGTTTGTCGGCTCCTCGTTGATGTTTTTAAAAGAAGGGGATCGCGTGTCGGTGCGTGATTTAAGCCGTGGCTTAATTGTGGATTCCGGTAACGATGCCTGTGTGGCGCTGGCGGATTATATCGCGGGCGGGCAGCCGCAGTTTGTGGCGATGATGAACAGCTATGTGAAAAAACTCAATTTGCAGGATACCCATTTTGAAACCGTCCACGGTCTGGATGCGCCGGGACAGCATAGCTCCGCGTATGATCTGGCCGTACTCTCCCGGGCGATTATTCATGGCGAACCTGAATTTTATCACATGTACAGCGAGAAAAGCCTGACCTGGAACGGCATCACGCAGCAGAACCGCAACGGCTTGTTATGGGATAAGACCATGCATATCGATGGGCTTAAAACCGGACACACATCGGGGGCGGGATTTAATCTTATCGCATCGGCGGTGGACGGGCAGCGCCGACTTATCGCCGTCGTGATGGGAGCGAAAAGTTCGAAAGGTCGTGAGGAACAGGCGCGAAAACTGTTGCAGTGGGGCCAGCAAAACTTTGCGACGGTGCAGATTTTGCACAGCGGTAAAAAAGTGGGCAGCGAGCGAATCTGGTATGGAGACAAAGAAAAGATTGCGCTGGGTACGGAACAGGATTTCTGGATGGCGCTGCCCAAAGCGGAAATTCCGCATATCAAAGCAAAATATGTGCTGGATAGAAAAGAGCTGGAGGCGCCAATCGCCGCCCATCAACGGGTAGGTGAAATAGAGCTCTACGATCGGGATAAACTGATCGCTCAGTGGCCGCTGGTCACTCTGGAATCGGTGGGTAAAGGCGGTATGTTCTCTCGTCTGAGCGACTATTTTCAGCATAAAGCGTAAGCCGTTGTCACACACCGTTCACCGTCATCTGAGGTGTCAAAAGGGCGGGATTGCGAGGTTGCTCACAAAATGATCACGCTGTCCTTGTGACCGTAAAAGGCTGTAATTATACTGTACATTCATCCAGTATAGTAAAGTGACGGAGGCAGCATGGATTACGAAATCAGGCAGGAACAAAAACGCAAGATAGCCGGTTTCCACATGGTCGGTCCATGGGAACACACCGTGAAGCAGGGTTTTGAACAACTGATGACGTGGGTGGATCGACAGCGGATCGTGCCAGTTGAATGGATTGCCGTCTATTACGACAATCCAGATGTCGTACCTGCAGAAAAACTCCGCTGCGATACCGTGGTGTCCGTGGCAGAGAATTTCATCCTGCCGGACAATAGCGAAGGCGTAATCGTGACCGCCATTGAAGGCGGCGAATATGCCACTGCTGTCGCGCGAGTGGAAGACCGTGACTTTGCGAAGCCGTGGGAACGGTTTTTTGACGTCCTGGAGCAGGATAGCGCTTATCAGATAGCCTCTGCGCCCTGTTTTGAAACCTATCTGAATAACGGCATGGAAGATGGATACTGGGATATTGAAATGTATATTCCGGTACAGCGGAAGTGATCGACTGGTTTCCTGGCTGAAAAGAGCGGACGGATAATGTGTTCCGTCCGCCAGTGCGCTATTTTTGCTATAAAGCAGGTACAATGCATTTTTTGCCATTCCCGTAAGGAGCGCAAGCGTGCGTGCCGATAAGTCATTAAGCCCTTTTGAAATACGGTTGTACCGTCATTATCGCATCGTGCATGGCATACGTATCGCCCTGGCGTTCATTCTTACCTTTCTGCTGGTTCGTCTGTTTTCTATTCCCGAGGGCACATGGCCGCTAATCACGTTAGTGGTGATTATGGGGCCCATCTCATTCTGGGGAAATGTAGTGCCTCGTGCTTTTGAGCGCATAGGCGGTACGATTCTGGGCGCGGCGTTAGGGCTGGTGGCGCTACGCCTGGAGCTCTTTTCCTTACCGCTGATGCTGGTGTGGTGTGCGATAGCGATGTTTTTGTGCGGCTGGCTGGCCTTAGGGAAAAAACCGTATCAGGCGCTACTGATAGGCATAACGCTCGCCGTTGTTGTCGGCGCTCCCGCTGGTGATATGGATACGGCATTATGGCGTGGCGGGGATGTGATTTTGGGGTCGCTACTGGCAATGTTGTTTACCGGCATCTGGCCCCAGCGCGCCTTTTTGCACTGGCGCATCCAACTGGCTCATTGCGTCACGGCGTATAATCGGGTGTATCAGGCAGCGCTGTCGCCGAATTTGCTGGAGCGCCCCCGGTTGGATAAACATTTGCAACGGTTGCTGAACGATGTCGTCAAAATGCGCGGGCTGATAACGCCTGCCAGTAAAGAAACCCGGATACAAAAATCTATTTTCGAGGCCATTCAGACCATCAACCGCAACCTGGTTTGTATGCTTGAATTACAAATCAATGCCCACTGGGCGACGCGCGCCAGCCATTTTGTGATGCTTAACGCGCACACATTGCGTGAAACCCAGCAGATGACGCAGCAAACCTTGCTAACGATCGCCCACGCGTTGTTTGAAGGCAACCCGCAGCCGGTACTGGCAAACACCGGTAAACTGAATGATATTGCTGCCGAGTTGCGGCAGCTAATGAACGAGCAGCAGGGCGACGCGGTGGCTGAAACCCCCATCCACGGCTATGTTTGGCTAAGTATGGAAACTGCCCGACAGTTGGAACTGCTTTCACATTTGATCTGCCGGGCTTTGCGCAAATAAAAAGCAGATGGGGCGAATGAATTTGTTGCTGCTTCGATTCAGCAAAGATTAAGAGTATGATACTAATATAAGGATAAAATGAGTGCTACTGGCAACGATTTTATCCCCGAACCTTCAGGTTTCCCCAGACGGCGACGTAACGGTGTTTCCTCTGGCGGCTTGAAGTATGACGGGGATAAACGTAATGTTTATCCACTAGCAGTTGCTTAACGAATCCGAATCTCACATTATCAGGGGTGTAAAAATGGAAACAACCAAGCCTTCTTTCCAGGACGTGCTGGAGTTTGTTCGTCTGTTCCGTCGCAAAAATAAACTGCAGCGTGAAATTCAGGACATTGAGAAGAAGATCCGTGACAACCAGAAGCGTGTGCTGCTGCTGGACAACCTGAGCGACTACATCAAGCCAGGTATGAGCGTTGAGGCGATTCAGGGTATCATCGCCAGTATGAAAAGCGACTATGAAGATCGCGTTGATGACTACATCATTAAAAATGCCGAAATCTCCAAAGAGCGTCGCGACATTTCCAAAAAGCTGAAAGCGATGGGCGAAATGAAACACGCCGATGTAAAAGCCGAATAATGCGCTACGGCAGTGGGAGCGTATATCAGGCTCTCACTGCAGTTTGACCCCGCCTGTGACCATCTTGAGTAAATGTTGTTTTGGCCAGTGTCGGGTAAGTTTTTTCTCTGCCAGCTTACCTTTCAGGCGCGCAATATCATGACGTTTTCGGTCCAGCATCAGACCCACCACGCTACCGCTATGCGCCACGTTCAATCCGTATAAATCACACTCTTCGACCAGCGACAGCAGGGCGGTAAAGCCCGGCTTAGGTAACAGCGTCTGGCTGGCGATAGCGCTAAGCGTAGCCGCCTCACCCAGTCGGAGCGGATTTTGCGTTATACAGGCTTCCTGCACCAGATTCCAGGCCTGCTGCAAGGTTGCTGAACTTGCTATTAATTTCTGCTGGCGAGGGAGACGGTGGTAATCTTGCGTGCGCAGGGTGACCGGGCTTTCCAGTACCAGCAAATCGATTGGCGGCGGTGGCTCGCAGGCGATTTGCGTGACCGCATTATTATGATCAAACAGCGTTAACTGATGAAAAACGGTGCTATCAGTGGGTTCGATTGAGACGCAAAGCTGTGCAAGGGTGGTTTCATCCAGCGAATGGCCAAGATGATGCGCCGTTGCCACCGCCGTAGCGGCAATATCTGCGGTGCTGCTGGCCATGCCTTTGGCAACAGGAATTGACGAACGCACATCGACGCGAATCTCATTACTCCAGTGCGCAGGATACTGCCAGTGCGCCAGAACGCGCTCCACCATCGCCCGCGACAATGGGCGCTCGTTTACCAACGGCGGCGCAGCCGTGACTGCTACGGTGCTGTACCAGTCAACGGGGCAGGAGACCAGTTTCTCACTGCCCAGAATCCATCCCTGGATAAGTTCCCCACATGAGGCGGGGCATTGCGCAACAGCCACGTTATCACCTTTCAGGTACGAATAGTGTGCGCGCATAGTGTCATGGTAAAAGCGTTATTACCATGACTTGCCGCAATGCGTAGTATAACCCTCTCAGGCTGGTACACAAAGCCCTTCCGTGGCCGGTAGCGCAATGCGCATAACGTCTTGTGCGATCATTAACTCTTCGTTGGTGTTGATGACGGCGACTTTCACCAGGGCGTTCTCCGTCTGGATAAATGTCGCATTACGTTGATTTTTCTCTTCATCAACGGCTAAGCCCAAAAATTGCAAATTATGGCACACCGCCGATCTGGCGCGCGCTGAGTTCTCGCCAATTCCCCCAGTGAATACCAGCGCATCCAGTCCTCCCATTTGCATAATATAGCTGCCAATGGTGGCGCGAATGCGTTCGGCAAACAGAGTGAGAGCGAGTTTAGCCTGCCGGTTACCGGTATTGGCTGCCTGTTCGACATCGCGGTAATCAGACGACACGCCAGAAACGCCCAGCAAGCCTGACTCATTATTTAATAACTGATTCAACTGTTGCGGCGTTTTGCTTTCGCGCTGGGCTATCCACGGCAGAATAGAGGGATCAATATCTCCGCTACGGGTGCCCATCATCACGCCTGACTGCGGCGTAAAGCCCATCGACGTATTGACCGAACGTCCGTTCTTGATGGCGCAGATGCTGCTACCGTTTCCAAGATGACAACAAATCACCCGTAATGCGCTGAGTGGTACGCCCAGCTTTTCAGCCAGAACGCCGCTGACATACTTATGGCTGGTGCCATGAAAGCCATAACGGCGAATCCCCAGTTCAGCATAATAATGCCAGGGAAGCGGGTAAATATAGGCGGGTTCATCCAGCGTCTGGTGAAATGCCGTATCAAACACGGCTACGGAAGGGGCATCAGGCAACAGTTGACGAAAAACGTGAATACCCAACGCGTTTACCGGGTTGTGAAGCGGGGCCAGTTCAGCAAGACGTTCGATTTGCGCTAACGTTTCATCCGTGACCAGCGTCGAGTCTTTAAAAAACTCACCGCCGTGCGCCACACGATGGCCCACCCCGTCAATGTCCCGCAGACTGTTAATGATTTGATAACCCAGCAGCTTTTCCAGAAGCAGCGTTACCGCATCGCGATGATCGGCAACGGGGACGGTTTCCTGCCATTTTTGGCTGTGCGTCTTAATTGTCACCTGCGCATCCGCCATACCGATACGCTCAATCAGCCCCTGACAGAGCATGTCGCCCTGCGGCATCTCCAGCAGCTGGAATTTTAACGATGAGCTGCCGGCGTTAATGGCCATTATTTTGTAAGACATAAAGGTTCCTTCGAATTCAGAAAATCCAGCACGGCGTCGAGACCCGAATTATTCAACGCGCTGGTAATAAAAATCTGCCGGGCGCCAGCCTGCGTAAGCCATTCCGCAACCAGCGAAATACGCTGCGGGTCGGCGAGATCGGCCTTGGTGACCAGGCCAATCGTCGGGCGGTTCATCGGGACGGTAAAACCCGGAGAAAACGGCGACCACTGGGCGTCGGCGTTCAGCACCAGGGCGATAACGTCGGCCTCGCAGGCGCTGGTTAGCAGGGCGCTATACAGGCAGCGGTTCTCCAGGTACTCGCCCGGCGTGTCGATGGCCATCGGCGACCATTCAATGGCCTGGGTTTTCTTATAATGGAGCGCTTCGCCGCGCAGGCTTTGGGTCAGCGAGGTTTTTCCGCACTGGCTGGGGCCGATAAACATCAAACGCTTCATGACGTTACGTCCGGGTGATCGAACAGGTGGTGAACTGCATCATTTCGCCCAGCGTGCGCGTTACCTGCTTGAGGGCATACTCGACGGCGGAAACGTCGCCGGTCAGCACCACGGCACCGGTAAAGCGATCGAGAAAACCAATTTCCACCGCGCCGGATTTAGTGGCGATATCGCAGGCGATAATCGACGCCTCGCTGGGCGTAATGGTAAGGATGCCAATGGCGGACACCGCATCCTGCAGGCCCAGCTTCTTAAATAAATCTTTTCCCGGATTAGCAATCAGGTGCGCGAGGGTGACCTGTTTTCCAGGAACGTATTCCTGAATCATGCGATCCGTTGTCGGTTGTCTTTCCATTATCCCTCCACCATCTGTCGCCACATGGCTTCATGCGGGCGCGGGATCACCGAGCGGTAAACCAGCAACCCTTTCTCGCCCGCGCTTTCGCTGGCAACCGTCACGGCGTTATTGACGTCAGAAACGTCGCCCGCCACCACCATGTAGCATTTACCGCCGATGCCGAAGGCCATATGCACCCGCACCAGGGTGACGTTTGAGCCTTTTACCGCCCGGTCTGCGGCGCTAATGCAGGCCGCTACGCTCCAGGTTTCGACGATACCTACCGCCTGGCGCTTATCGACGCTGTTCAGGCCGCTGATGGCCGGAAGTACGCTGGGATGAATATTGGCCAGCACCAGGCTGTCGACGAGCATCTCGCCGGCCTGCGACGTACCGGTTTCAATGGCCTGCTGGATAGCGCCGATATCGCCGCCCAGCATCAGTAAAAACTTCCCCGGACAGATGGTCTTGCTGACCAGTAGATCGACGTTGGCGCTTTTCAGCATCGCATCGCCGAGTTCCATCCCTTTGGCGATGCTGGTGAGTTCTAAAATTCCTATAGCCTGAGACATGGTTAACCTCTTACAACCGTGATGGCCTGTTCGCTGATGGCCGATACAACGCCGTCGATGCTGGCGTGAATGGGTGCGCCGAGCGCGCCAGGCGGGACATCAGCAACGCATTGCCCGCGCGTCACGCGTTCTCCCACCGCAACGTTCGCTACCGCGCTGGCACCAATATGCTGGCGCAGCTGCAAAGTGATTTTTTCTACTGACGGCTCTTCTTCAACCAGCGGCGCTTCCTGGTACCAGGGGCTTAGTCCCAGTTTGGCGATCAGCCGCTTCACCGGCACGAGGCGATATTTCGCCATCTCGTCGGCCGGATTCAGCGGCCCTTCGTAGCGCTGGTTTTGCGCCCGTAGCTCGCGTTTTAACATGCGGTTGATGCGCATCGGCGAGATCCCCACCGGACAGGCCACGCTTTCGCAAACGTTGCATTCCGAGCAGGTAAGGGCGCTCAGCAGCAGCTGCGGCGTGGCAGCCTGATGAAAGTTCACCGCCCGCACCAGCAGGTGCGGGGAGAGTTCGTGGCCGATCAGGTGTCGCGGACAGAGATCGGTACACAGTCGGCACTGCTCGCAGACGGTGCGCGCGACGGAAAGCACCGTGCGCTCGTCCTGCATTCTCCGCTGGATAAGCGGATGGCTTTTGGGGAGCACCAGCAGGCCGCCGGTAGTTTTCGTCACCGGGTTATCAAGAGAGGTAATCAGGCCACCCATCATCGGGCCGCCGTTAATAAAACCAGGGTCGTCGACCGTTGCGCCGCCCGCCAGCGCCAGCACTTCATGCAGTGACATGCCGATAGGAACGGTAACGGTCAACGGTCTGGCGACCGCGCCGTTCACGGTCAACGTGCGACGAGTGACCGGAAACCGCTGCTCGACCGCTCGGGCAATATTTAGCACCGTTTGCACGTTATTGACGACCACGCCGACGCTGGCCGGTAGCGCAGCCGGGGCGACCCGACGACCGGTTGCCATCCAGATAGTCAGCACCTCATCGCCTGCCGGATATACATCCGGCAGGATATGCAGGCGGATACCGTCTGGCAGCAGTGGGGTGAGGGCGTCGATGGCCCGGCGGTATTTTTCTTTCAGGGCTATCACCCCTTCGCGCGCGCCGGTTGCCGTCATGGCGTACTGTACGCCGCGCACAAGGCGCGCAGCTTGCTGCCACATCAGTTGCTGGTCAACTTTGAGCATCGGTTCACATTCGGCGGCGTTCACCAGAAAAATCTCTACCTGCGCCTGTAGTTTGACGTGAGCGGGAAAACCTGCGCCGCCCGCGCCGACAACGCCCGCTGCGCGAACGCGCTCGCGAATTTCATCGGCGCTAAGGGACATTTCAACGCTGTTGATGGCGGTGCTCATAGCAGTTCCTCCAGCAGTTCCCGAATGGCTTCGGCATTGGCCGGGCGCGGGTTAGTGCGCAGCGTCACGTCAGCCAGCGCAGCCTGCACCATCGCCGGAATGCGTGCGGAAAAGTCGGTTCTTCCTTCTTTAAGCGCAACGGCCAGTGAGGGAAGGGCACAGCGTTGCTTAAGCAGTTCGATTTGCTGAATCAGCGCATTGATCGCCGCGATATCATTGGCTTCTGCCGGGCAAAAACCGCAGGCTTTGGCCAGCCGCGCGTAGCGTTTGGCGGCGCGCGGAACGCCGGCGTTAAAACGGATAACCGTGGTTAACAGCAGGGCGTTGGACAGGCCATGCGGCAGATGAAACTGCCCGCCAAGCTGGTGGGCTATCGCGTGGTTAAGCCCCAGCCCCGCCTGGCTGAAGGCCATCCCGGCGAGCGTTGAGGCATTGTGCATTTTCCCGCGCGTCGCCACGCAGTCGCCTTTTTCCACCGCCGTGGGCAGATACTGGAACACCAGTTTGGCGGCTTTTTCCGCTAGCGCGTCGGTAAAGTCGCTGGCGCGCGGTGACACCCAGGCCTCCAGGGCGTGGGTCAGCACGTCCATGCCGGTGTTGGCGGTAATCTGCGGCGGTACGCTGACCACCAGCTCCGGGGCGAGGATCGCCATATCCGGATACAGCGCATTGTTGAACAGCGGATACTTGATGCCTTTATCCGGGTCGCTAATTACGCAGGCGCTGGTCACTTCCGAGCCGGTGCCGCTGGTGGTCGGGATCGCCACGCAGGTTTCGATGTTGATCCCGCTCTGCTGGCTAAACCAGACAATCGCTTTCGCCGCGTCCATTGCCGAGCCGCCGCCAAAACCGATCACCACCTGCGGTTGCAGAGCCTGCATTTGCGCAATGCCCTGAACCACTGTGTGGATGGTGGGGTCCGGCGTTATCTCGCTAAAGACGCTGATGCGGTTATCTGCGGGCAGCGCATTACGCAGGGTATCCAGCAGCGGAGAGCGCGCCAGAAAGCCATCGCAGATTATCCAGATGTGCTTATTGGTAAAGCGCTTGAGCACCGCCAGGCTGCCCTGACCGCTGTACAACCGCGTTTGTAGTGAGAAGGTATTCATCGCGACCTCAGTTAGCGAATAGAAAAGCCGTTGGTCAGTACGCAGCGCCGGGAACGGGCAAAAGTACGCGCTGACGTGGTCCCTTCACCGGTTGGCGTGGCGATAGTGAAGGTGGTAAAGCCTTCGCCGCCGACGCCGATCCCGGCATAAGAGGGGCCGTTTTTGACGAATATCGAGGTTTGCAGGGTGCGGGCCGCGAGGTTCAGGCGTGACACGTTCTGCGAGTGCATAATGGCGGTATGATGCAGCCCCTCTTCAACCTTCAGGGCCAGCGCCAGTGCGCTATCGAAATCGCTGACTTTTACCACCGGCAGCATCGGCATCAGCTGTTCGCTGGTGACCCACGGATCGTCGGCGTTGACAACGGCAATCAGCAGACGCGGCGCTTTTGCCGGGACAGCGATCCCGGCGGCTTCCAGCATGGCCGATGGGCTCTTGCCGACCAGTTTTTTATTCGCCTGGCCTTCAGGCAGGCAGACGGCGCGGAGTTTGTCGGTATCGGTCGGGCTTAGCAGCAGCGCGCCGAAGGTTTGCATTTGCTGCACCAGACGTTCGGCGACACTCTCCACTACGATCAGGCTCTTCTCGGCAATGCAGGGCAGGTTGTAATCGAATGACGCGCCGTTGATGATATCTTCCGCCGCTTTCACCAGGTCCGCTGTTTCATCAACGATGCAGGGCGGGTTGCCAGCGCCAGCGCCAATCACCTTCTTACCGCTCTTCATGCCCATTGCCACAATGCCGGGGCCGCCGGTAATAGCCAGTACCGCGATTCGCGGGTGGGCCATCATCTGCTGGGTGGCTTCGAAGGTGGGTTCCGCCACGGTCACCACCAGATTGCGGATGCCGCAGCAGCGGAAGGCAATCTCTTCAATCAGGCTGATGAGCTTGAGAGAGACCTTTTTCGCGCCCGGATGCGGGCTAAAGTAGACGCTGTTGCCCGCCGCCAGCATGCTGATGCTGTTGTTGATGATGGTTTCCGTCGGGTTGGTGCTCGGCGCGACCGAACCGATAACGCCAAACGGTGAGTATTCAAACAGCACCATGCCGCCGTCGCCGGTCAGCGCGGTGGTGGTAAGATCTTCTACGCCCGGCGTATTGTCCAGCGCAGCCTTGTTTTTGAGAAATTTATCTTCTTTGTTGCCCATCCCCGTTTCATTGGCGCTCTCTTCCGCCAGGGTCGCCAGCAGCGGCGTCAGCTCCTGACGCATCGCGCTGATAATGGCGCTGCGGGTTTTTAGCGGGCACTGCTGATAACGTAAGAACGCCTGGTGCGCGGCGTCGATGGCCTCGCTCACGGACTGGAAAATCCCTTTGCCCTGAGGCTGGACCGGCGTTTGCGCCGGCGTGGTTAATTGCTCGCTAAGAATGGTGCGAATCAGGGTTTCGAGTTCAGAAGTATTCATTGATGAGTTCCCACGTTAATAGCCGCGATGGCGGTCTGTGCTATGTCCATGTCCTGCTCAACGCTGCCGCCGCTGATGCCAAGACCCCCAATTAATATGCCGTCGCGCCACAGGGCGTAACCGCCGCCAAAGGTGACCACTTTTCCCTGTAAATGACTTTCCAGACCGTAAAGCGCGGCGCCCGGCTGAACGACATCGCTCAGCTCATGGGTCGCCGTTTTCATCGCCACTGCGGTCCAGGCCTTTTTCGGCGCCAGCTCGCTGCTGACCAGCAGGGCGTCCGGCATCCGCCAGGTCACAGTTTCCGTGCCGTGCGCGTCAACGATGCTGACGACTACCGGAACCTGCAGTTGCTGCGCGCGTTCAACGGCGGCGCGGGTGAGCTGGTGCAGATCGTGGAATGAGAGGGCCACGGGCGTTGTCTCCTTGCTGCGGGTCGGCTGGCTGGCAGCCAGATAGCGCTTGCTAACTTCGCGGATGATGTTGGCCTGGTGCGCATCGCTATCTTCCGCGCGGGCCAGGGCGTACAGGCAGTCCGATAAGCGGTTGATGTAGCGCATCAGCACCTGGCGTACGTTGACTTCAGTTGCCAGTTCAACCAGACGGCGTTCGGCGCGGCGCGCCAGCGTGCGGGCAAAATGTAATCGGCTCGCGGCTTCGCAGCGTCCGGGTAAAATAAAGCTGTGCAGCGGTTCGACGCGGGCCATTGCCCGATCGATAGCGGCTTCCAGGGCCGAAATCTCTTCGCTGCTGATGTAGCGCTGTTTGGGCGACGGCTGCTCGCTGTCGCTGGCCAGCTCTGCGCTAAACCAAAAAAGTTGCTGCTGGATGGCCTCGAGTAAGGTGCGGTGATTTTCATCCGCAGCGGCGCAGGCGCACAGGCTCAGCGTGGCGTTCAGCTCATCCAGCGTGCCGTAGGCTTCAACCCGCGGGTGGGTTTTGCTCACCCGCTGGCCGGTAAACAGTGATGTGGTGCCAGCGTCACCTGTTCGGGTATAAATCGCCATAACCGCCCCTTAACGCGAAAGCGTATCTACAATGCCGACAACGGCGAGGTCGATGGCCTCATTTGGCCCGGAAAAAACGTGCCTGGCGCTGGAGCCGCCGCTGAGCAAAACCAGTTCGCCGACGCCCGCGCCGACGGAGTCCACGGCCACTTCATCGCCGGAGGTGGGCGAGGCGGGGAGTTCGCCATCGGCGCTGACCCGACGCACCAGCAGCAGCTTTTTCCCAATCAAAGAAGGTGATTTTTGCGTGGAGACAACCGCGCCCGTGACTCGTGCCAGATGCATGATTTACTCCTGCTTAATTAATTGAATATTCCGCGCATTGGCCGCGTCACGCGCCATGGCGGTCACGATGCATTTGCGGTGGACAACCAGACGCCCCCGGCTTAGCAGCGCGACATCGCGATAGCTCAGCACCGAACCCGCATGCAGAACCAGCGGCAGTCCGTGCTCGTCGGTGAATACCAGCGGCAGACGAGCCAGTTTTTTTACCGGGATAACCGGCAGCAACTGGCTGTGCAGGCTGAGCTGTACGCGGATGCCAAACGCCAGCGCGTCGTGAATTTTCCGGGCGGCGGCATCGTCGGTTTCTGCATCCGCAAGCTGACCCAGCAGCGGCAGGTCGACGAGCAGGATGCGCAGCGACGCGTGCTGACAGAACAGTGCTGGACAGTCGGCATCACGAAGTTGCGTAACGCTCAGCGTCGCCGTGCTCTGGGCACGGCGCTGCAGCCGGGAGACAATCTCCTCGACAATGCGCTGCAGAGTTTCGCCGTTCATCGCGGGCCTACCAGCCGGGCAAAGGCCTGCGGGTTATCGGCACCAGCGGCGTTGGCTTCATCGGTATCAATGTGCATTTCGAGGCGCATGTCCGGTGAAACGCGAATCGCCACGTTGTTGAAAATCAGCCCGCGATCGTCGCCTTCAATCGCCACTGAAACCATATCGCCGTGGGAAACCCGCAGGATCAGCGCATCAAGCGGCGACATATGGATATGCCGCTGCGCGACGATAACCCCGGAAGGTAGCTCCAGTTCGGCAAAGGGGCTGACCAGGCGGATGCCAGGTGTGCCCTTCAGGTTGCCGGACATTCTCAGCGGCGCGGCAATCCCCAGCGTTCTCGCATCGGTACGCGAAATTTCCACCTGGCTTACCGAGCGCAGCGGGCCGAGCAGGCGCACATTTTTGAGCTGCCCTTTCGGTCCCACCAGAGTGACGGTTTGCTCCGCGGCGTATTGTCCCGGCTGCAGCAGCGCTTTTTTCTCGTTGATGGGATGGCCGGGAAACAGCCGCTCATAATCCTGTGCGGACAGGTGGATATGACGGTTTGAGACGCCCAGCGGAATAGGCCGCTGGCGCATCTCGTCGAGAACTTTACTGACCGTTGATTGCAGAAGCTCTTTATCCATTACGCTTCACCTCGCTTGCCGGAATGAATGCAAAGCGTACGAGGTTCGCCCTTCTGGCGCGGACATTTTGGATCCAGACACAGATTGCAGCTGACCAGTTCTGATTCCTGCGGGGCATCTTCGGCTGGCGCTTCAGAAACGACATCGGCCATCTCTGACGCTTCAGGCTCAGGTTCTATGACGGAGGGGGAGGGAGCCTCTGCGAGCAGGATCCCTTCTCCGGGCCTGGCGATAACCTTGTGGGCCACCAGACCATTCCGCTGTTCGGCAAATTGCGCACCGGTGGTGATGGCCGCCTGCACGGAGGCCACATCACCGGTAATTTTAATCACCATCCAGCCTGAACCATTGGTCTTTTCGAGGGCGAGCAGCGTGATAGAAGCGGATTTCGCCATGATATCGGCGCAGCTGATAGCCAGTGCCAGACCACAAACTTCAAGTAATCCCAGTGATTGCTTCACGCGGTGCTCCTTATTCGCCATCGATTAGGCTGATTTCGGTAAAATGGCCTCAACATCACTGTGCGGACGCGGGATAACGTGGCAGGATTTCACTTCACCCACTACGCTTGCCGCCGCGCTGCCGGCATCTACGGCTGCTTTAACCGCGCCGACGTCGCCGCGAACCATGACGGTAACCAGGCCAGAACCAATTTTTTCGTAGCCCACCAGCTGTACGTTGGCGGATTTCACCATGGCGTCGGCAGCTTCAATGGCGCCTACTAACCCTTTTGTTTCAACCAGTCCCAGTGCGTTATTCATACTGCAGTTCTCCTGTTGCTTAGCTATTCAGATCCCGGAAAGGGATCCCTTTGACCAGCCGTGCCGCGTTATTACCGGTGTTGCGTTGGGCCTGACTGTCCTGATGATGCATCAGCGTAAAAAGCGGCGCCGATGCGGGTAAATTCTTGTAATGCACGACCAGCGAGTGTCGATCGCAGGCAATGCCGACCAGCAGCGGCGAGCTGCGCGCCGCCTGCCAGGCGCTGTCAACGATATCTCCAGCCGGGTGATGCTGAAGCAGGAAAGGGATGCCTTCCTCTTCGATACCCAGCAGCACTTCGTGCCAGAGGCTGGCGCAGTCGTTGATAACGGTAATGACGATAGCCGGGGCGCTGTGATTACTGTCCATGTGCAAACTCCTTGTACCAGGAGAGAATCAGACCGGTGGCCACCGCGTTTCTTGGGCCTTCGCTGCCGCGAATATTTCCTCGCCCGGCGACCAGGCGGTAGTGCGCCAGCGCATCGGTGACCAGCTGCGGAACTTCGAAATCCAGCGACGAGCCGCCGACCAGCACCACGAACGGAATATCGCGAATGTTGCCGGTTGGACTGACCTGGCGCAGCGCGCGCAGGGCGTTGGTGACAAAGACGCGTTCTTTAGCGCTGCGGCGAATGGCACGCACTTTTTCCAGCGCTAAGTTGCCGGGAAGCGGCACCAGTTCGTCCGGTTTCACCACGCAGACGCGGGCGAACACCGTAGGAGGCAGCGGCGTCGGGAAGAACTGGACGCTGCCATCCTCGTGGCGTAAGTGGAACAGGCTTTCGACCTTCGCCAGCGGGTATTTTTTGATCTCTTCCGCCAGATAGCGGTCTTCCAGCCCCAGTTCGCGGGCAATAATCATCGTGACCATGTCGCCTGCTCCGGCGAGATGGGTGGCGATGATTTCGCCTTTAGGGTTGATGATGGAGGCATCGGTGGAGCCCGCGCCGAGGTCGAGGATCGCCAGCGGTCGGGTGGTACCCGGCGTGGTCAGCGCGCCCAGAATGGCGGCTTCAGCCTCAGCGCCGCCGATCTGCACGTCGATATTAAGCTTCTGCTCAATTTCACGGGCAATCATCGCCATTTGCAGACGGTCTGATTTCACCATCGAGGCGATGCCGACGGCCTGCTCCAGCGAGAACTCCCCGGCCAGACCGCCGGTGACGCTCACCGGAACCGAGGTGTCAACGGCCAGAAGATCCTGAATGAAAATCTCGCTGCTGGGCTTATTGGTTAGCTCGGCCATGGTCTGGCGCACATGCTCCAGCATGCCGCCGATATTGGTCCCGGCCTCGCCGGTGACGTTGTCGAGCTTGCCGCAGCCGTCCACCGCTTTCATGATAGCTTCGGCACCGGCGGCAACATCCACGCGCACGGTACGACCCTGAGCCTGCAGCTCCAGGTTACCGGCGGGTATTGCGCGCGCTTTGACGTCTCCGGATGGCGTTTTAACCACCACGGCGGAACGGTTGCCAATCAGCGCGCGCGCCATCGGGACGATGTTTTTCGTCTCATCGGCGTTGAGGTTGAATACGGTGGCGATGCCGTAAGGGTTAGAGAGGGTTTCGATAACCTTTCCCGGCACGGCGACTTCAATCGCCGCCAGCATCCCCAGCGGAATGCGGTCGATGTACAGAACTTCATCGACAATCGGTAGCGATTTTTCCAGCCGGTTGCTGACCAGTACGCCATCGTCGCGCTGCAAAATGACGCCGGTAATCTGGTATCCGGCGCGCATTGAGGCGTTGATAACATTGGCGATATCAGCAAAATCAAAGGCTGACGATACCACCAGAATATAGGACGAGTCCGCCGGGCGGGTTAACAGCTCCTCCGGCGTAATCGTGATACCCACACCAAGGCCTGCTCCGCCCGGCGTTTTTGGGTTATGGCCGATCATTGTCGATTCGGTGATGATGGTTTCGGTAATGGTTTCCATCGCCACATCGCCAATCACCGGCGTGGCTTCGTTAATGCGGATGAGCGAAATATCGCTGACATTGATCCCCGCGCGCTTTGCGACGAGGGCGAGCGCTTCCTGAATGCCGAACACGTTACGCAACGTGCCTTTGATCCCGGTGGTTTCCGCCAGCGCGCTGTGTGTAATCGTTAGTGCGCCAGTCTCATCTTGCCGCGCCAGTGCGACTTCCGTTGATGAGTTACCGATGTCAATGCCAGCTATATATCGCATCGTATATCCTTTTTCTCGTCGTACTTCAAACTGCCTTTTTGTTGGCTGCGTTCTTTCACCCGAATCACTTACTACAGTAAGCTCATCGGGATTATGAGGGACATCCCTGTCCCTCACTAAAGCCAGCCTATGGCTGTTCAAATTCGTTCCAGACGAATTTGTCACTCACTTGCCGCCTCAATGCATCTCGAATTACTTAGAGAAAGTTAATCGTCGCCTTTGAGTTTTTTACGCTCGACATACAGCGTTGCCGCTTCGCGAACGAAAGCTGCGCAGATCTTCGCCTGATAGCGGTTTTCGAGATCGTCGGCGATAGCCATCAGCTCTTCTTTCGTCGAGCGATAGGGGCGAAGGGCGTTGTAGATTTCAAGAATGCGATCGTCCGGTACCGCGGTCAGTTCGGCGGCGCGTTCAAAGTTCATCGCCAGCCGGTCGCGGCCCGCATCTTTGGCGATAGACGCCTGTAAGCGCAGGGTTTCCGGGGTAATACGCATATCCTGAGCGGTGACTTTATTGCTCAGCACGTTTTCCAGCGTAAAGTCGTCCAGCGTTTTATTGGTGGCGGTTTTCACCCATTCCGGGTGTTTGTTCGCCAGCGGGTAGTCGCTGACCTTTGCGCTGCGGGACGTGCCGCCTGCCGCAGGAGCCGCTGCTGGCGCATCGCCCTGCAGGCTGTTCATGCGGCTCAATACGTCCCGGACCATCGATTCAATTGCGTCGGTATTCATGGAGTTATCCTTTATCAAAGCGCCACGCGCAGTTCCTGCGGGTTTTTGCCCGTCACGACGTACTTGGTCTCTTTAATGTGCAAAATGGCCGACTTTGCCTGGTACTTCGGGCGTGCCATCTGGTCATTGAGCGTAGGGACCGGCTGCGGTGATTCGCGTTTCGCATAGCGGGCGGCGTTTTTACCAATCTGACGGTAGGTTTCCAGCGTCAGCAGCGGTGCCTGCGGAAACAGCTCCAGGTTGGAGAGCGGCGGTAGCCCCTGCTGGTGGATAACCGTAGTACCTTTCGACTGGATGCCGATGGAGATGCCGGATCCGCTCAGGCGGTTACCTTCAACGGCGACGAACGCCACGTCGGAAGATTTAAAGCAGCGAATCACGCGCGCCTTGATGCCTTCTTCTTCAATACCGGCAATGACTTCGCGCAGAATGCTCTTATGCGGTAAGCCCACGATATTGACGGTTTGCGCCAGGCCAAATGCCGGGCCGACGGCGATAATGACTTCGTCCTGCTGAGTGCCCTGGCGCGCTTCGCCCACTTCGGTCAGAAAGCCGTCGCCCGCAGGCGCAGCGGTCTGTGGTGCTGTGGATGCCGCAGGCGCATTAAACGAGACGGGTTTATCGCTGCCCTTCATATCGCGGAGCACGTCTTCAATTATCTGGCGCAGCAATTTTTCATTAATTTCCATTTCTCACCCCTTAATCAATCTCGTTGGGATCAAGAGCGCCAGGGATGTTTTTAATCTCTTCCCAGCGTTCTCCCTGCAGGCGATAACCTGTTGCCGGACCGGCATAGTCATTGACGTCATTAACCGCAGAGAGCACTTGTCCGTCGCCGACGATAATGGCGGAGGTGTGCAAATAGTCGCCGGTTAGCTTGGCTTTCTGGATGTTGAGCATGTCCTGGGCCACGTCGGTAAACCCGCCCTGCGCCAGCGCTTTAACGACTTCCAGACCGTTGCGGTTTTTATTGATGATTTCCTGGGCGAACTTGATGTCTTCGACGATGTTACGCTCCGGCATATCTTTCGAACCGTGGGCATAGGTCGCGGCTTCAACTTCTTCATCGGTAATCGGCGGCAGTCCCATTCCGGCAAACACGGCCTGCAGCGCGCGGGCGGCTTTGTTACGGATGGCGATAACGTCCTCTTCGCGAACCGGGCGCAAACCGCCGTCCACTTTCAGGTCACGCTGGATAACGTTGTAGTCGTCAAAGTCTTCCGCATCTTCGTTGGAACCGGCGAACATGTTGTCGTAGTTCGGCACCGCGGAATAACCGGAGGAGATAAAGTCGGTACCCGGCAGGAACTGCATCAGCAGGCGCGCGGTACGACGCATATCGGAGTGGGTGAAGGTCTGGTCGTTACTGGAGGCGCACTCCAGATCCAGTGACGAGCAGATCAGGTTTTCCGCCAGCACGGCACGAATGCCTGATGGCACGGCAGACGGTACGCCGATACAGCTTACGGAGCCATTTTGCAGACCCTGAACGCCAGCCGCTTTGGTGATATAGATGCAGCGCGCTTCCAGATACAGCATGGATTTGCCTTCGGCGTAGCCCATCTGCACTTCGGATCCGGAGCCGGAGGTGAAGCGCATTTTCAGGCCGCGAGAGGCGTAGGAAGAGGCTAAGAAGCCTTTCGACCATGGCGTATCGTCACCGTCGGTGAAGACCGGCTCGGTGCCGTAAACGGAGATGGTTTCGGCGTAGCAGGTGTGGCCCAGCATGCCGAGCTTCAGCTCGGTGGCTTCTTCCAGTGAGCACTGCGTCAGTACGCCCGGACGACCAACCTGAGAGCCGACCAACAGCGCGATGGCGTTGAACGGCGCGTAGCGTGCTACCGCAACCGTGGTTTCTTGTTCGTCAAACCCGCGCCATGCGCCTTCGGCGGCGTCGGCGGCGATTTGCACCGGGTTGTCTTTAACGTTGGTGACGTGCGCCTGCTGAGACGGCGTGCGGCGAGCGCGCATTTTCTGCATCGACATCATCATTTCGACGACGTTCATATGCGAAACCACTTCAACAATTTTCGCCGGGGTCATGGCGGTGGTCAGCGGAACGATTTCGCTGCGCTTGACGTTAGGATCGCACAGCATATTGGCAAGCTTGACCGAATCCATCGCCATCACTTCTTCGGCGCGGTTCAGGTTGATGCCGTAGCGGGCGATAAAGTGGTCGATCAGGTCGAATTCGCTAACCGGTTTTCCGTCCAGCTCGGTTACCGCGCCGTTAACGATTTTTATCGACGGTTTTGGGTCGTTCGGGCTTTCCATCGCGATAAAGCCTTCTTCGATCCACTCCTTAACAAAGCCGTCCTGATTCACAGGGCGTTTCGCCAGTGCTTCAAATCTTTTCGATCTCATGAATCAGCCTCGTGGGTATCAGATGTAGGACGGGCGATCGTTTTTCGGTTCAGAACCGAGGGTCGCAAGGACGGTTTTGCCGATTTCGCGGGCGGAGGTCACCGCCTGACGGACCGCGCCGGAGTCGCCGGAAATCACCAGAATGGCTTCGTTACTAAAGCTGGTGCCGTGCGCCGGAGAGCTGTACGCCACGACTTCAACGTTGGCTGACTTCAGGGCGGTATCGGCCATCAGTACGCCGACGGAAGCCGGAGCGCCGACGATGACGCCGCAGGCACGGCCAATCGGTGCGCCGAACGCTTTTTCCAGGGCGTAGCTGGCGCGAGCGGTGTACTGCAGCTCGATATGCCCGGCTTCGTTGCCGTAAACATCGCCGAAGGTGCGGTCCAGCTCTTTCAGCGCGACTTCGATACCGCGCTTGACGTCGGATACATCGTTACCGCCTAAAATAATCAGCGAACCGTGGCCCGCTCCGCCTTTGGTATCGCGCGGCAGCTCAATGCTGACCACTTCGGTGTTGGTGGCTTTCACCGCTTCGTCCGCCGCCATAATGTGCGGGCCTGCGCCGGTGCGGGCGCCGAGAATGCCGATGGAACGATAGCGCTTCTCAAGCTTCATCGCGTCCAGCAGGGCGGTATCGACGTTGGCGATAACCAGGCCCAGGGTATCGCCAATGGCGGTCCCGACAAATTCCGTTAAACTGCAGCTTTTTTCTGCCATAGCCGTCTCTCGTATAGGTTGGGGTTGACCAGGGATGGCCTGTTGTTCCGGCGTTGCCACACGGGCAATCACCTGCGCCATGATCTGTTCCACCAGCTCATTGCTGCTCATTGGCTAATTCCCTTCGGTAAGATTTTTTCTACATCGGTGTGAGGGCGTGGGATGACGTGTACGGCTTTCACTTCACCCACGTTGCGTGCGGCTGCGGCACCTGCATCGGTGGCCGCTTTGACCGCGCCAACATCGCCGCGCACGATGACGGTTACCAGCCCGGAGCCAATCTTTTCATAGCCCACTAACATCACATTGGCTGACTTAACCATTGCATCAGCGGCCTCTATGGCTGCGGTTAAGCCTTTGGTTTCTACCATTCCTAGTGCTTCTTGTTGCATAAAGACCTCGCATGGAGTGTTCCGATAGTTGGGACTATAAGAAGATGCGAGGAAAAAGAATGGCTGACTTGCTGTTGAGCATCAGAAAATAATGGGAAAGCAATATGACTAAATTGTCTTTTGCTTTTATAACTTATTGATAAATTACATTTAATTTATTATTGTCTATATGATTATTTTGTTTTTATTATTTCATTTTTACATTTTTGTTAGTGACGAGAGTATTTTTATTTGATATGGCGAAAGACGCAAAATGTGATGCTTATTCGAAATTGATAAGTTGGCTTGTGCAATATTTTATTATTTTCACAGGCGTATTTTATAGCTCGAATCTCCCGTATGATGGGCTGCTAAAAATATCGGAAAAGCAAAATTTTGCTATCGCAACACGATTTTTCCGGGAGACAGGTTCGCAGGTTGCCAACAATTTACAGGCGGCACTTTTTATAGTGAGGTTAGCTGTACTCTACCGCCAGCCGAAACTTGCGCTGGCCAGGACACGAACTTTGCTCAGAAGGTGTCACATGAATGATTCTCTAAAGGCGCAATGTGGTGCGGAATTTTTAGGCACCGGACTCTTTTTGTTTTTTGGTATCGGTTGTTTGAGCGCGCTCAAAGTCGCAGGCGCCAGCCTCGGATTATGGGAGATTTGCATTATTTGGGGGCTTGGAATTTCACTGGCCGTTTACCTTACTGCCGGAATCTCCGGCGGACATCTTAACCCTGCGGTGACGATTGCGCTGTGGCTGTTTGCCTGCTTCCCCAAACAGAAAGTATTGCCTTATATTATTGCCCAGTTTGCCGGCGCTTTTGGCGGCGCTCTGCTGGCGTATGTGCTTTATAGTAGCCTTTTTACTGAATTTGAGACTGCGCATCATATGGTGCGCGGTAGCGTCGAAAGTTTGCAATTAGCCAGCATTTTCAGTACCTATCCGGCCGCAGCGCTAAATGTATGGCAGGCTGCGTTGGTGGAAGTGGTCATTACGTCGATTCTGATGGGCATGATCATGGCATTGACGGATGATGGCAATGGCATTCCTAAAGGGCCGCTTGCGCCTTTGCTTATTGGGATACTGGTTGCCGTTATCGGCGCGTCTACTGGACCCCTTACCGGTTTTGCAATGAACCCGGCGCGTGATTTCGGTCCCAAACTGTTCACATGGTTAGCGGGGTGGGGGAACATGGCGATGAGCGGTGGGCGAGAGATCCCTTATTTTATCGTGCCGATTGTCGCGCCTGTTATCGGCGCCTGTGCCGGAGCAGCCATATATCGCTATTTTATTGGTAAGAATTTACCTTGTAACCGCTGTGAACTGTAAGGAAATGCGAACCAGATTCACAGCAATGATGTATCGTAAAAACAGGTGAGATAATTTCGTGATCTGCTTTCACGAACTGATCAAAACGTCTCCCAGCAATGGGAGACTTTTGATATTGTCATTGTACTTTTTATCAGGGCCAGGATAATGGTAATAAAAAGTGAATGTAAATAATGTGTTTTGTTTATAACAATAAATTAACTGAGGGGTTTTATCATGATTTCTGCGAGCGCTCTGAACTCAGAACTCATTAATAAAATCGCACAGGATTTTGCACAAGCCACCGGTCTGGCGGTTGTGGTTGTCAATATTCATGGTGATGAAATATCTGAGCTATTCAATTTCACGCCGTTTTGTCAGTTGATGCGGCAGCATCCCCAGCATAGTACACGTTGTCGTATGAGCGATCGCTGCGGGGGACTGGAGGCATCGAAGTCCGATCAACCCTGTATTTATCGTTGTCATGCCGGTCTAACGGATTTTTCTATTCCGCTGGTAATCGCAGGGCATTTAGTTGGCTTTGTTTTATGCGGGCAGGTTCGTTTAAGTAATGACGTGGAGCTGGTAAACATTCTTAATGTTGACGATCGCTGGCAGGCTGACCCTGAGCTCTTGAATGAATTTCGGAATGTGCCAGAGATGGACTATTCACGCGTTATCGCTTCCGCCGATCTTCTTAAACTGATTGTTGAGAATTGCCTGAAAAAACAGCTCAATTTCGTGGTTATCAAAGACAATCCGCAGCAATCGGAGGCAAATAAAACCACTCGTGGTCCCACTCCGCATGACAGTAAAATGAAAAAAGCGCTTCGCTATATTGATGCGCATTTGTCCGACGATCTTCGTCTTGAGGATGTCGCCTCACATGTCTATCTCAGCCCCTATTACTTCAGTAAGCTATTCAAGAAATATCAGGGAATCGGATTTAATGCGTGGGTAAACCGCCAGAGAATGGTTAGCGCCAGAGAATTGCTTTGCCATAGTGACTGGAGTATTGCCAGTATTGCGCGTAATTTAGGCTTTTCGCAAACCAGCTATTTTTGCAAAGTCTTCCGCCAGACCTATCAGGTTACGCCGCAGGCTTATCGCCAGCAGATAAATGAGAATTCTCATCCTCCATCGTTATGAATAGCAATATTTTGCTATTGCCGATTTTTGATAGTCTTTTGTATCTTAATCATTTCAGAAAGAAAATTTATCTGGTGTAACAATAAATTGTCATAGCGCAACAAAATAATAAAATTTAGGGCATAAACTGCACCAGTTTTTATTTTTGTGATGAAGTACAGTGTCAGGAAAGATAAGTTTTATTACGCTTTGTCGATACGTTTTATCGTCAATATACCGATAAGGATGAGTAGATTAACGTCAGATGAGCAACCGCTCAGGCTATTGCTCACAGAAATGTAAAACGTAGCACATTATTAATTGCCGTTATGGGTGTGCCGTACAGCCATAACGTAAACCAACAGGTTTGCCACATTTGTGGTAGGGAAGGGGGTGAAAATCCCCCGCAGCCCCCGCTGCTGTGATGCTGACGACCCCGTAAAGACCACTGATCGCAAGATTGGGAAGGACGGGCGAGGAGGACGCTAAGCCAGAAGACCTGCCTGTCGGTGATAACCAACAACTTCGGTGGGAAGTGGGTTGCGAAGACGCGTACAGTCGAAAGACTGAACATGCGCGTACCTGTATACCCCTACCACCCTGAACAGGATCAGGGTAATGGCGGCAAGGCATCACGCATTTATTCTTGCAGGCACAGGAAGCGGTTGCGGCAAAACCACGGTGACGCTTGGTTTGTTGAGGCTGCTGCAAAAACGCGCGCTGCGCGTACAGCCGTTTAAAGTTGGGCCAGATTACCTTGATACCGGCTGGCATACCGCTATCTGTGGCGTGGCGTCCCGTAATCTTGACAGTTTCATGCTTCCTCCTCCTGTTCTCAACGCCTTATTTTGCGAACAAATGCGGCAGGCGGATATCGCTGTCATTGAAGGGGTCATGGGGCTGTATGACGGCTATGGCGTCGACCCCAATTACTGCAGCACAGCCGCGATGGCCAAACAACTTGGTTGCCCGGTCATCCTACTGGTGGACGGCAAGGCTGTTTCAACGTCGCTTGCGGCTACCGTTATGGGATTTCAGCACTTCGACCCGACCCTCAACCTCGCGGGCGTGATTGTGAATCGCGTCACTAGCGACGCCCACTATCAGCTCCTCAAAAATGCCATTGAACATTATTGCTCACTGCCGGTACTGGGGTATGTCCCTCCTTGCGACGGCGTCGCATTACCTGAACGCCACCTGGGGTTGATTACCGCCAGAGAATCCCTCGTTAATCAGCAATCATGGCATGATTTTGCCGCCTCGCTGGAACAAACAGTGGATGTGGATGCGCTACTCTCGCTGAGCGTGTTATCAGCGCTTCCGACGGGAATGTGGCCTGAGCGCCCCGATAACACAGCGGGGGCAGGGCTGACGCTTGCTCTGGCGGATGATGAGGCCTTTAACTTTTATTATCCCGATAACATCGATTTGCTGGAGCGTGCCGGCGTTAACATTGTGCGTTTTAGCCCACTGCATGACCGCGCATTGCCTGATTGTCAGATGATCTGGCTGGGCGGTGGATATCCTGAATTATACGCCGCGGATCTGGCGGCAAATACGGCGATGTTAAAACATTTGCGGGCGGCGCATCAGCGCGGCGTGGCGATTTACGCGGAGTGTGGCGGTCTGATGTATCTGGGGAGCACTCTGGAGGATAGCGGTGGGGAAATTCATCAGATGGCGAATATTATCCCCGGTCACAGCAAAATGGGTAAGCGACTTACCCGCTTTGGCTACTGTGAGGCGCAGGCTATGCAGCCAACGCTATTGGCGGCGCCTGGCGAGATAGTGCGCGGCCATGAATTTCACTACTCAGATTTTATCCCCGAAACACCCGCCGTTATGGCCTGTCGTAAGGTTCGCGATGGCCGCGTGTTACAGGAATGGACTGGCGGCTGGCAGACAGGCAACACGTTTGCCAGCTATCTGCACGTCCATTTCGCCCAGCGTCCGGAAATGTTGCAGCACTGGCTGGCGGCGGCGAGGCGCGTATTATGACGATTCTTGCCTGGTGTATCGCCTGGGTGCTGGATTTTATCATCGGCGACCCTCAACACTGGCCCCATCCGGTACGCTGGATAGGTCGTTTAATCACGTTTGTGCAGCGTATTGTGCGTCGCTATTGTCCCGGCGATAAAGCGCTGCGGATTGGCGGCGGCGTAATGTGGGTTGTGGTTGTCGGGGCGACCTGGGGCGTGGCATGGGGCGTACTGGCGCTGGCGCAGCGGATTCACCCCTGGTTTGGCTGGAGCGTCGAAGTCTGGATGATCTTTACCACGCTGGCCGGACGCTCTCTGGCCCACGCCGCGCAGGAGGTTGAACGACCGTTACGGAAGAACGACCTTGCGGAAAGCCGAATAAAACTCTCCTGGATCGTCGGGCGCGATACGTCGCAACTTCAGCCAGCGCAGATCAATCGCGCCGTGGTGGAAACGGTTGCAGAAAACACCGTTGACGGCATTATCGCGCCGCTCTTTTTCCTCTTTCTCGGCGGCGCGCCGCTGGCGATGGCCTACAAAGCCGTCAATACCCTGGATTCAATGGTGGGCTACAAACATGAAAAATACCGGGCGATTGGTATGGTCAGCGCCCGTATGGACGACGTAGCGAACTATCTTCCTGCCCGACTGAGCTGGCTGTTGCTGGGCATTGCGGCAGGACTGTGTCGCCTGAGTGGTTGGCGGGCGCTGCGTATTGGCTGGCGTGACCGTTATAACCACAGTAGCCCAAATTGCGCCTGGTCGGAAGCGTGTGTGGCCGGCGCCTTAGGAATCCAGCTCGGTGGCCCAAATAACTACTTTGGCGAGCGTGTGGACAAGCCCTGGATAGGCGACGCGCAGCGCGATATTTCCGTGGACGATATTTCCCGAACGATTCGATTGATGTGGGTCGCTTCAACCCTGGCGCTGGCGCTGTTTATTGCGGCGCGGTGCGGGTTATCTGGCGTGGCCTGAGGACGACAGTATGCATTATATCCAGCAGCCCCAAACCATTGAGGCCAACAGTTTCACCATTATTAGCGACATTATTCGCGAAACGCGTCCTGATTACCGTTTCGCCAGTCCGCTCCATGAGGCCATTATCAAGCGGGTTATTCATACCACCGCCGATTTCGACTGGCTGGACATTTTGTGGTTCTCTGCCGATGCGCTGGAACAGCTTTGTGATGCGCTACGTCAACCTGGCATTATTTATACCGATACCACGATGGCGCTGTCCGGCATTAATAAAAGATTACTGGCGACGTTTGGCGGCGAGTGTCGCTGTTATATCAGCGATCCGCGCGTGGTGCGCGCTGCAAAAACGCAGGGGATTACCCGCTCAATGGCCGCCGTCGATATCGCTATCGCCGAGGAGGAGAAAAACAAGCTCTTTGTTTTCGGTAATGCGCCGACGGCCCTGTTCCGTTTGCTTGAACATAACGTGACGGTGAGCGGCGTGGTGGGCGTACCGGTAGGCTTTGTCGGCGCGGCGGAGTCCAAAGAGGCGCTCACCCATAGCCATTTCCCCGCGGTTGCCGCGTTAGGGCGTAAAGGCGGCAGTAACGTGGCTGCCGCTATCGTCAATGCGCTGCTCTATCACCTCCGGGAGGCCTGATGAGCGAGCTTTCTTTTGACGCGCCGGTCTGGCGCCACGGTAAAGCGTTACGTAAAGGATATACCACCGGTTCCTGCGCGACGGCGGCGGCAAAAGTCGCCGCGCTGATGGTATTGCGTCAACATCTGATTCATCAGGTCTCCATCGTCACGCCGTCGGGCGTCACGCTATGCCTGAACGTGGAGTCGCCGCACATTGAAGGCCAGCAGGCGATAGCCGCAATTCGTAAAGATGGCGGCGATGATGTGGATGCCACGCACGGAATGCTGATTTTTGCCCGCGTTACGCTCAACGACAGCGGTGAGATTACGCTCACTGGCGGCGAAGGTATTGGTACGGTAACGCGTAAAGGGGTTGGACTACCGCTCGGGAGCGCTGCCATCAATCGTACGCCGCGTCATACCATTGAATCTGCGGTGCGCGAAGCGATAGGCCCAGCGCGTGGGGCCGATGTGGAGATTTTTGCCCCGGAAGGCGAAGCGCGGGCGCAAAAAACGTATAACTCGCGGCTTGGCATTCTTGGCGGCATTTCCATTATTGGCACTACCGGCATTGTGACACCGATGTCGGAAGAAAGCTGGAAACGCTCGCTATCGCTGGAACTGGAGATCAAACGGGCGTCAGGATTAACGCGGGTGATACTCGTGCCGGGCAACCACGGCGAACGGTTTGTTCGCGAACAAATGGGCGTCGACACACAGGCGGTCGTCACCATGAGCAATTTTGTCGGCTACATGATTGAAGAGGCGGTACGGCTGGGATTTTGCCAGATAGTGCTGGTGGGGCATCCTGGAAAACTGATCAAAATCGCCGCCGGGATCTTTCATACCCATAGCCATATTGCCGATGCGCGCATGGAAACGCTGGTCGCGCATTTAGCTTTACTGGGCGCGCCGCTGGAGTTACTCACCCTGGTCGGCGATTGCGATACCACTGAAGCGGCAATGGAGCACATTGAAGCATATGGCTTCGGGCATATCTATAACCATCTTGCCAGGCGCATTTGTTTGCGAGTCATGCAGATGCTGCGTTTTACCAAAACGCCGCCTGTCTGCGACGCCATCCTGTTTTCTTTTGATAACCATATTCTCGGCAGTAATCGTCCCGTCGACGAGATTGCTAAGGAGCTGCAATGCTAACGGTCGTGGGAATGGGGCCCGCCGGACGGCATTTGATGACCCCTGCGGCGCTGGAAGCGATAGACCACGCCGATGCGCTGGCAGGCGGTAAACGGCATTTGGCGCAGTTTCCGGCGTTTGGCGGCGAACGATTTACGCTGGGCGCGGATATTGGCGCGTTGTTGTCCTGGATTGCCGCCCGCTGGGATAAAGGGATCGTGGTGCTGGCCTCCGGCGATCCGCTGTTTTATGGCATCGGTACACGCCTGGTGGCGCATTTTGGTATCGAACAGGTTCGCATTATCCCTGGCATCAGCGCCGTACAGTATCTGTGCGCACAGGCTGGAATTGATATGAATGACATGTGGTTGACCAGTAGCCACGGTCGTTGCGTCAGCTTCGATCAGTTGGCGAGCCATCGCAAAGTGGCGATGGTCACGGATGCCCGCTGCGGGCCGCGAGAAATCGCGCGGGAACTGGTCGCGCGGGGCAAAGGGCATCGCTTAATGGTGATTGGTGAAAATCTGGCGATGGAAAATGAGCGGATCCACTGGCTACCCGTCAGTGCGGTCAACGCCGACTATGAAATGAATGCAGTGGTGATCCTGGATGAAAGATGAGCTTTTTCTGCGCGGCGAGAACGTGCCAATGACCAAAGAGGCGGTACGGGCGCTGGCACTGTCGAAACTTGAGCTCCACCGCGCCAGTCACCTGATTGACGTCGGGGCGGGAACGGGAAGCGTCTCAATTGAAGCGGCGCTGCAATTTCCTTCGTTGCAGGTGACGGCTATCGAGCGTAATCCTGCCGCGCTACGGCTGCTTGATGAGAATCGTCAGCGCTTTGCCTGCGGCAATATCGATATTCTCCCCGGCGAAGCGCCAATGACCATAACCGGGAAAGCCGATGCGGTGTTTATGGGCGGCAGCGGCGGGCATCTGACGGCGCTGATTGACTGGGCGATGGGTCATCTGCATCCCGGTGGCCGTCTGGTGATGACCTTTATCTTGCAGGAAAACCTCCATAGCGCGCTGGCGCATCTTGCCCACATCGGCGCATGTCGAATGGACTGTGTACAGCTTCAGCTTTCATCGTTAACGCCGCTGGGGGCGGGACACTATTTCAAACCGAACAATCCTGTTTTTGTTATCGCCTGTCAGAAGGAAGAAAACCATGTCAGAGACATTTGATCCACGCTGTGTATGGTTCGTCGGCGCCGGGCCGGGCGATCGCGAGCTGATCACGCTTAAAGGCTACCGCCTGCTGCAACAGGCGCAGGTAGTTATCTATGCCGGTTCGCTGATCAATACCGAACTGCTGGATTACTGCCCCGCGCAGGCAGAACGCTACGACAGCGCCGAACTGCATCTTGAGCAGATTATCGAGCTGATGGCCGCGGGCGTGAAAGCGGGAAAAACGGTGGTGCGTTTGCAAACGGGCGATGTTTCGCTGTACGGCTCCGTGCGTGAGCAAGGCGAAGAGTTAACTCGCCGTGGTATCGACTGGCAGGTAGTGCCTGGCGTCAGCGCGTTTCTCGGCGCTGCGGCAGATCTGGGTGTGGAATATACCGTACCGGAGGTATCGCAGAGTCTCATTATTACCCGTCTGGAAGGGCGCACGCCAGTACCGGCGCGCGAACAACTGGAGGCGTTCGCCAGTCACCAGACGTCGATGGCGATTTATCTCTCCGTTCAGCGTATTCACCGAGTGGCGGAACGTCTCATTGCCGGCGGTTATCCGGCAGCTACGCCTGTCGCGGTCATCTATAAGGCTACCTGGCCGGGAAGTCAGACCGTTCGCGGCACGTTAGCGGATATTAGCGACAAAGTACGTGATGCTGGCATCCGTAAGACGGCGCTAATCCTGGTCGGGAATTTTCTGGGTAAGGAGTATCACTACTCAAGACTTTATGCAGCGGACTTTAGCCATGAATACCGTAAAGCCTGAATCCATTGCGTTGTTTTGCCTGACGCCCGGCGGCGTGGCGCTGGCAAAGAGACTCGCCGCGATGCTGCCGTTAACCTGCTTTACCAGTGAAAAACTGCGGGAAGAGGGATTTATTCCCTTCGATGGCGGATTCGCTAATACCGCCCGGCAGGCTTTTACCACTTATACCGCGCTTATTTTTATCGGCGCGACCGGCATTGCCGTTCGTGTCCTGGCGCCGTTAGTGAACGACAAGTTCAGCGATCCGGCGGTGGTCGTCATTGATGAACGTGGTCAGCATGTCATTAGCCTGCTTTCCGGTCATGCGGGCGGGGCCAATGCCTTGACGCGCTACCTGGCAGGAATGTTAGGCGCCGATCCGGTGATTACCACGGCAACGGATGTCAATGAGATGTCCGCGTTGGACACCTTAGCTTTCCAGCTTAACGCCCGCATGTCCGATCTTCGCACGGCGGTAAAAACCGTTAACCAGATGTTGGTCAGTCATCAACGGGTGGGGTTATGGTGGGATGCCGAACTAACGGAAGAGATCGGCCAGTGCGATATTCGTGGTTTTATCCCTGTTGATGATTTGCAGCGATTGCCTGAACTGGATGCGCTTATCTGCGTCTCTTTGCGTAATGACCTCCCTGAGCTTCCCGTACTGCACTGGAAACTGGTGCCCCAGCGTGTGGTGGCGGGAATTGGCTGTCGCCGCGATACGCCATTTCCCCTGTTAGCGACATTACTGGCGCGTCAGCTTGAAGCGCAGAAACTCGATCCGCTGGCGTTAAAAGCGATTGGCAGCGTCACGCTCAAAAAAGGGGAGCCGGGGCTTATTCAGCTCGCCTCCTGCTGCCGCGTGCCTTTTAAAACCTTTACCGCCGAAGCGTTGCGTGAATTCGAACACCATTTTCCCGGTTCTGGCTTCGTCAGAAAAACGGTGGGCGTTGGCAGCGTATCCGGCCCGGCAGCGTGGTTATTAAGCCAGGGACAATTGTTAGGCGAGACCCTGCGAGAACAGGGCGTCACTATTACTTTGGGAGTTTCACACTGATGTTAAGCGTAATCGGAATTGGCCCTGGCTCACAGTCAATGATGACCATGGAAGCGATTGAGGCGTTACAGGCGGCGGAAATCGTCGTGGGCTACAAAACCTATACCCATCTGGTTAAAGCATTCACCGGCGACAAACAGGTGATCAAGACCGGCATGTGTAAGGAAATTGAACGCTGCCAGGCGGCTATTGAACTGGCGCAGGCTGGGCATAACGTAGCGCTCATCAGCAGCGGGGATGCGGGAATTTACGGCATGGCGGGTCTGGTGCTGGAACTGGTCGGCAAGCAAAAACTGGACGTCGAGGTGCGGCTCATTCCTGGCATGACCGCCAGCATCGCCGCCGCCTCTTTACTGGGCGCGCCGTTGATGCATGACTTCTGTCATATCAGCCTCAGCGACCTGCTGACCCCGTGGCCGGTTATTGAAAACCGTATTGTTGCCGCCGGAGAGGCAGACTTTGTTATCTGTTTTTACAACCCGCGCAGCCGCGGGCGCGAAGGGCATCTGGCGCGCGCGTTTGACCTGCTTGCCGCCAGTAAAAGCGCGCAAACGCCGGTTGGCGTGGTGAAATCCGCCGGACGTAAGAAAGAGGAAAAATGGCTGACTACGCTCGGCGATATGGATTTTGAACCGGTAGATATGACCAGTCTGGTCATCGTTGGTAATAAAACGACCTATGTTCAGGATGGGCTGATGATAACGCCGCGAGGTTACACGTTGTGAATGAGGGGGAGGTGCTGGTGGTGGGCGGCACCAGCGATGCGCGCGCGTTATGCCGACAACTGGATGCGGCGAACGTCGCGTACACCTTATCCGTGGCGACGCCAGCCGGAAAAGCGCTGGCTGGCGACATTAAAGGACAGGTGCGCTGTGGTCGTCTGGAGTACGGGCAGATGGTCGCCTGGCTAAAAGAAAACCGTACTCGCTGGGTAATAGATGCATCGCATCCTTATGCAGAAATGGTCAGCCATAACCTCCTTCGCGCCTGTGAAACGGCGGGCGTGTTGTTAAGTCGTTATCAGCGTCCGGAGCAGCTTAGCAATCTGACGCATCCGCTTCTCTATACGGCGCGCAGTATTGCCGATGCCTGCGAGATAGCGAGGCGTTTTGGTCCGCGCGTGTTACTGACGACCGGCAGTAAAGATCTGGCCGTCTGGCGTGCCGGGCTGGCGGAAAAAACGTTGCTGGCGCGCGTACTGCCCGTGGCGGAGGTGATTCAACGCTGCAGCGAACTGGGGTTCGGCGTTGGAGAAATTTTCGCACTGTGTGGGCCGTTCAGCGCTGATTTTAACGCCGCGTTTTACCACCAGTGCCGGGCCGACGTAGTCATTACCAAAGCATCCGGCGCGGAGGGGGGATATCAGGAAAAAGTTCAGCCCTGTCTGGATGCGGGCATTCCCTGCATCGTTATTGCGCGCCCGACGCCGCTTGTGACGGGTGATGAGTTACTGGAAAGCCAGGCCGCCTTTGCGCAGCGTTTATCGCGCTGGCTGGCCGCAGCTAAGGAGTAAAAATGAAAAAAGCGCTTCTGGTGGTCAGTTTTGGCACCAGCTATCACGACACCTGTGAAAAAAACATTGTGGCGTGCGAACGTGATCTGGCGGCGTCCTGTCCCGATCGCGACCTGTTTCGCGCCTTCACTTCCGGAATGATCATTCGCAAGCTTCGCCAGCGTGACGGTATCGACATCGATACGCCATTACAGGCTTTGCAAAAGCTTGCCGCACAGGGATATCAGGACGTGGCGATTCAGTCGTTGCACATTATTAACGGCGACGAATATGAAAAAATTGTCCGTGAAGTACAACTCTTGCGTCCGTTATTCACTCGCCTGACGCTGGGCGTGCCGCTGCTGAGCAGCCATAACGATTATGTGCAGCTAATGCAGGCGTTGCGACAACAGATGCCATCGCTCAGACAAACGGAGAAAGTCGTTTTTATGGGCCACGGCGCCAGCCATCACGCATTCGCAGCTTATGCCTGTCTCGATCATATGATGACCGCGCAGCGCTTTCCGGCGCGCGTCGGCGCCGTAGAAAGCTACCCGGAGGTCGACATCCTGATCGACAGCCTGCGTGACGAAGGCGTCACCGGCGTACATTTGATGCCATTAATGCTGGTGGCGGGCGATCACGCCATTAATGATATGGCTTCAGACGACGGCGACTCATGGAAAATGCGCTTTAACGCGGCGGGCATTCCGGCGACGCCGTGGCTGAGCGGGCTGGGAGAAAACCCGGCTATCCGGGCGATGTTTGTCGCGCATTTGCGCCAGGCGCTGAACATGACGGTAGAGGAGGCGGCATGAACGGTAAATTATACGCATTAAGTACCGGGCCAGGCGCGCCCGACCTGATAACCGTCCGCGCAGCGCGGATTCTTGGCTCGCTGGACATTCTGTATGCGCCCGCCGGTCGTAAGGGGGGCGATAGCCTGGCGCTGTCGATTGTGCGCGACTATCTCGGCGAGCAGACGGAAGTACGTTGTTGCCATTTCCCTATGAGCGCTGACGGCGCCGAGAAAGAAGCGGTCTGGAACGAGGTTGCCGCCGCGCTTACCACAGAGGTGGAAGCGGGTAAACAGGTCGGTTTTATTACCCTGGGCGATGCGATGCTATTCAGTACCTGGATTTTTTTACTCCAGAGAATCGGCTGCCCGGAGTGGCTGGAGATTGTCCCCGGCGTCACGTCCTTCGCCGCGATAGCCGCCCGCGCGAAAATGCCGCTCGCCATAGAACGGCAATCGCTGGCGGTTATTTCTTGTACCGCGCCGGAGGCGGAAATAGCCCAGGCGCTACAACAGCATGATAGCCTGGTGTTGATGAAAGTGTATGGCCGATTCGCCCGTATTAAAGCGTTGCTGGCGCAGGCTGGCCTGCTGGAATGCGCCTTAATGATGTCCGAGGCCACGCTGCCCGGCGAGCAGTGCTGGCGCCACCTCCACGAGGTCAACGATGATCGAGCGTTGCCCTATTTTTCGACCATTCTGGTCAATAAACAGTGGGAGTATGCAGAATGAAACTTGAACAGCAGCTTAGACAGTTGTCTTTCAGTGGACTGGCTGCAGCGCTATTGCTGATGGTTGTCCCGCAACAGGCGTTTGCGATGCATATCATGGAGGGCTTTTTACCGCCAGTGTGGGCGCTGGCCTGGTGGTTACTGTTTTTACCCTGCTTGTGGTATGGGCTGGTACGCTTACGGCGTATTGTGCAGGAGGATAATCATCAGAAGGTACTGCTGGCGCTGTGCGGCGCGTTTATTTTTGTCCTGTCCGCGCTCAAAATTCCGTCGGTAACGGGGAGTTGTTCACATCCGACCGGCGTTGGTCTGGCGGTTATCTTGTTCGGGCCTGGGGTGGTGGCGATTCTCGGCGCGGTTGTGCTGTTGTTTCAGGCGCTATTGCTGGCGCATGGCGGCCTGACGACGCTTGGCGCAAATGGAATGTCGATGGCGGTGATTGGCCCGGTTGTCGGTTATCTGGTGTGGAAAATGGCCTGCCGTGCCGGACTGCGCCGCGATGTCGCCGTTTTTCTGTGCGCGATGCTGGCGGATTTGGCGACCTATTTTGTGACTTCAGTCCAGCTTGGCGTTGCGTTTCCAGATCCCCATGCCGGAGCGACAGGGTCTGTTGTGAAGTTTATGGGGATTTTCTGCCTCACACAGATTCCTGTCGCTATTGCTGAAGGTTTATTAACCGTCATGATTTATGACCAGTTAACCAAACGGCAAGTGATTACCGTACAAGGACATTAAAATGAAAAAAACGTTGATGTTGTTAGCGATGGTGGTGGCGTTGGTGATTCTGCCGTTTTTTATTAACCATGGCGGTGAATATGGCGGTTCAGACGGCGAAGCGGAAAGCCAGATTCAGGCTATTGCGCCGCAGTATAAACCCTGGTTTCAGCCGTTATATGAACCTGCCAGCGGTGAAATTGAAAGCCTGCTGTTTACCCTTCAGGGCTCTCTTGGCGCGGCGGTGATTTTTTATATCCTGGGGTATTGCAAAGGTAAACAACGCCGTGATGACCGGGCTTGATCGACTCAGCTATCAAAGCCGCTGGGCACACGTTGCGCCGCAGCGCAAGTTTTTGCTGTGGCTGGCGATGATGATACTGGCGTTTGTTCTGCCGCCTGTAGGGCAGGGCATTGAGCTGCTGATCATTGCCGGATTGAGCTGTTGGCTATTGCGCATATCCCTCTGGCGCTGGTGTCGATGGATGGCGATACCTTTTGGATTTTTGTTGGTCGGCGTGATAACGATTATCTTCAGCATCAGCCGCGAGCCGCAAATGCTGCTGGCTGGCATATCTGTTGGGCCGTACTGGATCGGGATTACCCGTGCGGGCGTGGTTACGGCGAATGAAACGTTCTGGCGTAGCCTGACGGCGCTGTCCGCGACGTTGTGGCTGGTGATGAACCTACCGTTTCCGCAGTTAATTAGCTTGCTTAAGCGCGCGCATATTCCACGCCTGCTTACCGAGCAAATCCTGTTAACGTGGCGCTTTCTCTTTATTCTTCTGGATGAGGCGGCGGCAATTCGTCGCTCGCAAACGCTGCGTTTTGGTTATTGCAGCCTGCCGAACGGCTATCGATCTCTGGCAATGCTGACTGGACTCCTGTTTACGCGGGTGTTAATGCGTTATCAGCAAATGACTACCACGCTGGATATCAAACTGTATCAGGGTGATTTTCACCTGTAAGGACTATTATGCTTGCCACTTCAGACCTGTGGTTCCGATATCAGGATGAGCCGGTACTTAAAGGGTTAAATCTGGATTTTTCGCTCTCGCCTGTTACCGGTTTGGTGGGCGCGAACGGCTGTGGGAAGTCTACGCTTTTTATGAACCTGAGCGGCCTGTTGCGTCCGCAAAAAGGGGCCGTGTTGTGGCAGGGAAAACCGCTGGATTACAGCAAGCGCGGACTACTGGCGCTGCGCCAGCAAGTTGCGACGGTTTTTCAGGACCCTGAACAGCAGATTTTTTATACTGATATCGATAGCGACATTGCGTTTAGTTTACGTAATTTGGGGGTGCCGGAGGCGGAAATCACGCGCCGCGTCGACGAGGCGCTAACGCTGGTTGACGCCCAACATTTTCGCCATCAGCCCATTCAGTGTTTGAGTCATGGGCAAAAAAAACGTGTGGCTATCGCCGGAGCGCTGGTGCTACAGGCGCGCTATCTATTGCTGGATGAACCCACTGCTGGTCTCGATCCCGCAGGGCGCACTCAGATGCTTGCTATCATCAGGCGGATTGTGGCGCAGGGCAATCATGTCATTATCTCCAGCCATGATATCGATCTTATTTATGAAATTAGCGATGCCGTATACGTGTTACGCCAGGGCCAGATCCTGACGCATGGCGCGCCTGGCGAGGTTTTCGCGTGTACGGAAGCGATGGAACAAGCGGGGCTAACCCAGCCCTGGCTGGTCAAACTTCATACTCAACTGGGACTGCCGCTGTGTAAAACAGAAACGGAGTTTTTTCATCGAATGCAAAAGTGCGCATTCAGGGAGGCGTCATGACGCAGGCAGTTATGTTGCAGGGGACGGCATCCGACGTCGGCAAAAGTGTGCTGGCGGCGGGTTTATGCCGCATTTTTTATCAGGATGGTCTGCGTACCGCGCCGTTTAAATCGCAAAATATGGCGCTTAATTCTGGTATTACGCCGGATGGTAAAGAGATGGGGCGGGCGCAAATTTTTCAGGCGGAAGCCGCGGGGATCACGCCAGATGTGCGTATGAACCCGGTGCTGCTCAAACCGACCAGCGATCGCCAGGCGCAGGTCGTGCTGATGGGGAAAGTGGCGACCAATATGGATGCGGTTAGTTACCATGACTATAAACCGCGTTTGCGTGAGCAAATCCTTGCGGTCTATAACAGCCTGGCGCAGGAATATGACGTTATTGTGCTGGAAGGCGCCGGAAGCCCGGCGGAAATCAATCTGCGCGATCGCGATATCGTCAATATGGGAATGGCGGAAATGGCCCAGTGTCCGGTTATTCTGGTGGCGGATATCGACCGGGGCGGCGTATTCGCCGCTATTTATGGCACGCTGGCGCTGCTGCATAAACAGGAGCGTGACAGAGTAAAGGGCGTCATTATCAACAAATTCCGCGGCGACGTGGCGCTACTCTATTCCGGTATCGAACAAATCGAATCGCTTACTGGCGTCCCGGTCCTGGGAGTGATGCCATGGCTGGATGTGGATCTGGAAGATGAAGATGGCGTCGCGCTGCAAAACGATAAATATCGCGGTAACGCCCCCCGTGATATCACTATTGCCATTGTGCAACTGCCACATATTTCTAACTTTACGGATTTTAACGCTCTGGCGGCGCAGCCGGATGTGTGCATACGCTATATTCGCCGCCCGGAAGCGTTGACTGACGCTGATCTGGTGATCCTGCCGGGCAGTAAGAATACGCTGAGCGACCTCGCCTGGCTGCGTGAAAGCGGGATGGCGGATGCGGTATTGCAGACACATCGGCAGGGCGTGCCGGTGATGGGGATTTGCGGCGGCTACCAGATGCTGGGCGACACCATTGTGGATGAGGTGGAGTCGGGGCTGGGTACGCAGCCGGGCCTGGGGCTGCTTAATACGATCACTCGCTTTGCACAGGATAAAACCACGACGCAGGTTAACGCGACAATGTCAGGCGAGCTGCCCGGCTGGCTGGCTGCCGCGGCGGGGCTACCGGTACGCGGTTATGAAATTCACATGGGGGAAACGGTGCTGCAGGAAGGATGCTGTACGGCCATGACGTTACAGAAAAATGGATGCTCTGTGGCGGATGGCGCGGTCACCGCCGACGGACTGGCGTTTGGCACTTACCTTCACGGCCTGTTTGACAGCGATGCGTTTACCCGTGCGGTGGTCAATGGGTTACGGGCGCGAAAAGGACTTGCGCCGTGGGAAACGACTTTTTGTTATGCGGAGCATAAAGCGCGGCAATTTGATCTGCTGGCGGAAGCGATGCGGCAACATATTGATATTGATGAAATTTATAACATCATGCAACAACATCAGGAGCCGGTATGATGATTCTGGTGACGGGCGGGGCGCGTAGTGGTAAAAGCCGTCATGCTGAAACCTTAATTGGCGATGCGCCGCAGGTACTGTATATCGCCACCTCGCAGATTCTTGATGACGAGATGGCGGCGAGAATTCAGCATCATAAAGATGGCAGGCCGGCACACTGGCGGACCGCAGAATGCTGGCGGCATCTTGATACGTTGATTACCGCGGATCTTGCCCCTGACGACGCGATTTTGCTGGAATGTATTACCACCATGGTGACGAATCTGCTGTTTGCGCTGGGAGGCGAAAACGATCCCGAACAATGGGATTATGCAGCGATGGAGCGCGGCATTGACGATGAAATTCAGATTTTAATTGCAGCCTGCCAGCGCTGCCCGGCGAAAGTGGTACTGGTGACAAATGAGGTGGGAATGGGGATCATCCCGGAAAACCGTCTGGCGCGCCATTTTCGTGATATTGCCGGTCGGGTCAACCAACGACTGTCGGCAGCGGCGGATGAGGTCTGGCTGGTGGTCTCAGGTATTGGAGTCAAAATTAAATGAGTAAGCTGTTTTGGGCCATGCTCGCTTTTATTAGCCGCTTGCCCGTGCCGTCACGCTGGTCGCAGGGACTGGATTTCGAGCAGTATTCGCGTGGGATCGTGATGTTTCCCTTTATCGGGTTGATTCTGGGGGGCGTAAGCGGCCTGATTTTCATCCTCCTGCAACCCTGGTGCGGTATTCCGCTAGCGGCGTTGTTCTGTATTCTGGCGCTGGCGCTGCTGACCGGTGGTTTTCACCTGGATGGGCTGGCCGATACCTGCGATGGCATTTTTTCCGCGCGCCGCCGTGAGCGAATGCTGGAGATTATGCGCGATAGTCGTCTGGGAACCCATGGCGGGCTGGCGCTTATTTTTGTGCTCCTGACAAAAATTCTGGTGGTCAGCGAACTGGCGTTACGTGGAACGCCAATGTTGGCGGCGCTGGCAGCGGCCTGTGCGGCCGGACGCGGCAGCGCCGTTTTATTGATGTACCGTCATCGCTACGCCCGTGAAGAGGGGCTTGGCAATGTATTTATCGGTAAAGTCAGCGGACGGCAAACCTGCATTACTCTGGGATTGGCGATAATCATCGCCACGGTATTACTGCCTGGTATGCAAGGACTGGCCGCAATGGTGGTCACATGCGCGGCGATTTTCATCCTTGGCCAGTTGCTTAAACGTACGCTTGGCGGTCAAACCGGCGATACGCTGGGCGCGGCGATCGAACTTGGCGAATTGATCTTTCTGCTGGCTCTGTTATGAGCCGATTATTACGGACGAGACATCTTATGCAGACACTACACGCTTTACTCCGTGACATTCCTGCGCCGGACGCCGAGGCGATGGCGCGTGCGCAGCAACATATTGACGGCCTGCTCAAACCGCCGGGCAGCCTGGGCAGACTGGAAACCTTAGCCGTTCAGCTCGCGGGTATGCCGGGTCTTAACGGTACGCCGCAGGTAGGTGAAAAGGCGGTGCTGGTGATGTGCGCCGACCATGGCGTCTGGGATGAAGGCGTAGCGGTTTCGCCCAAAATCGTGACGGCGATTCAGGCGGCGAATATGACGCGGGGAACAACCGGCGTATGTGTGCTTGCCGCTCAGGCCGGTGCGAAGGTGCATGTCATTGATGTCGGTATTGATGCCGAACCTATTCCTGGCGTAGTTGATATGCGCGTCGCGCGCGGCTGCGGAAATATTGCCGTTGGCCCGGCGATGAGTCGCTCGCAGGCTGAGGCGCTTTTGCTGGAGGTTTCCCGCTACACCTGCGACCTGGCGCAACGCGGCGTGACCTTATTTGGCGTAGGGGAGCTGGGAATGGCGAACACTACGCCAGCCGCCGCGATGGTCAGCGTTTTTACAGGAAGTGATGCAAAAGAGGTGGTGGGGATTGGCGCGAATCTTCCGCCTTCCCGCATCGATAATAAAGTGGACGTCGTGCGGCGGGCGATTGCGATTAATCAGCCCAATCCGCGCGATGGCATTGATGTGTTGTCGAAGGTGGGTGGTTTCGATCTGGTCGGGATGACCGGCGTGATGCTTGGCGCGGCAAGGTGTGGCTTACCCGTATTGCTGGATGGCTTTCTTTCCTACTCGGCAGCGCTGGCGGCCTGTCAGATTGCGCCTGCGGTGAGACCTTATCTGATCCCGTCGCACTTTTCGGCGGAAAAGGGTGCCCGCATCGCGCTCGCGCATTTGTCTATGGAACCCTATTTGCATATGGCGATGCGGTTAGGTGAAGGAAGCGGCGCGGCGCTGGCGATGCCGATCGTGGAAGCCGCGTGCGCCATGTTCCACAACATGGGGGAGTTGGCGGCCAGTAATATTGTCCTGCCGGAGGGGAACGCAAACGCAACATAACCCGGGCGCACAACACCAGCCATGTGAGAAAAAAGCTATACTTAACGCACACCTGCCGCGACAAAGGAAGGGATATAATGCGTCGTATCACACCTTTTTTTCCGTTTTTCGTCTTGTTGGTAAGCCATTTCTCGCTGGCTATAAGCTATCCGTTGCCGCCCGAAGGCAGTCGTCTGGTAGGACAGCCTGTCACAATCGCCGTACCACAGAACAATACTCAGCCCTTAGAGTCATTTGCCGCCCGCTACGGTCAGGGGCTGAGTAATATGCTTGAAGCGAATCCCGGCGTGGATGTGTTTTTACCTCAGTCTGGTTCCACACTGGTAGTGCCGCAGCAGTTGATTCTGCCTGACACCGTTCGTGAAGGTATTGTGGTAAACGTCGCCGAGATGCGCCTTTATTATTATCCCGCAGGCACGAATACGGTTGAGGTGCTACCCATTGGTATTGGTCAGGCTGGCCGTGAAACGCCGCGCAACTGGGTAACTGCGGTTGAACGCAAACAAGATGGCCCGGTTTGGGTGCCAACGGCTAATACGCGCCGGGAATATGCTAAAGAGGGAAAAACGCTGCCCGCGATGGTGCCTGCGGGGCCGGATAACCCTATGGGGCTATACGCAATATATATCGGCAGATTATATGCCATCCATGGCACTAATGCTAACTTTGGCATCGGCCTTCGCGTCAGTCAGGGCTGTATCCGTTTACGCAATGACGATATTAAATATTTATTCGACCATGTTCCTGTAGGAACCCGCGTTCAGATTATCGACAGGCCCGTTAAATTTTCGGTAGAGCCGGATGGCAGTCGTTGGCTGGAGGTACACGAACCGCTTTCTCGTAACCGTGCTGAATTTGAGTCAGACAAAAAAGTTCCATTGCCCGTTACGCCAGTGCTGCGCACGTTTATCAAAGGGGATGACGTTGATACTTCGCGGGTTAATGAGGTGCTGGAGCGCCGTTCCGGAATGCCGGTCAACATTAGCGCGGGCAGGTCTGGCCTTTAAATATCCTGCCACATTGCTGGTTTTCATGGGCTGGAGCATCTGTATTAGTAGTGAGTGTCATGGCAGGGGCTCCATTTCTCAGCGAACCGCGAGCCCTCCGATTAAGCTCAAAGTCATAAATCTTTTCTCCGGCATCGCCGGAGGTTTTTCATATGCGTCTGCAAGGCTCTCTTATCCACCGCGCCGAGTATTCTTTTCGGTCGAAATGATATTTGAGATACCAGAGGCATGAACCGCCCGGACTGACAAGCAGATACAGACCGTGAGAAGCGGTCAGTTTAAAGGGAGTTGGTGAAGGTTTAGTAGCGCGGATTTTACTGTCAGTAAGGGGCATGTGGTGATCACTCCTTTATCTAACTGAAATGACCCCAAATCAGACCACCAATTTGTCCCGATGCGGAGAGATAAATCAATATGCACTGAGACAGTTTTCTACGCTAACTCTCTGAATCAAAATACTATTGAGACATGCTGAGATGCCTGAAAACAGGAATTTGGCTCCTCTGACTGGGTGCGTTTTTTATCTCATTGAATAATAAAATATTTATTTTCTAAATTCAAAATAAGGCCCTTATAAAAGCCCCGATCGTAATGATGCACTAAGAATGTGATTTTTATCACATTTTAAAAGTGGGATTATTTCCCCCCATCTTGCCATTTCCACTAGATATTATTAACGGATACTTGAATTAATTCGATTATTCAATAATGATTGAAATATTGAATCATAGAGGGCCGCCCCACATTATGAACAAACAAACTGCCACAACCATCTTTGAATCCCTCTCCTCCGGCGTGCGTCTGGATGTATATCGCCTACTGATCAAAATGGGTACCGAGGGCATGGTTGCCGGGGAGATCGCTTCAACGCTGGATATCCCGCCGACTAACTTATCGTTTCATTTAAAGGCGCTGACGCAAGCCGGGATGCTGACGGTAGAACAGGAAGGTCGTTACCAGCGTTATCGTGCCAACATCCCACTGATGCTGGATTTAATCGGCTGGCTGACCGAGGAGTGCTGCTCAGGCCACCCGGAACAATGCGCGGATTTTCGTTCGGCTTCTTCCTGCTCAGAAGCCGTTTTACCCCCACTCAACACCACGAAAAAGAGTAAATCATGAACGTACTTTTTCTCTGTACCGGCAACTCCTGCCGTTCCGTGCTGGCCGAAGCCACGTTTAACCATCTGGCTCCAGCCGGATGGCGCGCCATGAGCGCAGGCAGTCACCCGGCGGGTTACGTACATCCCCGAGCACTGGCGTTGTTGGCGCGGGAAGGTATTTCAACAGAAGGTTATTTCAGCAAATCGTGGGATGGCCTGCCGCAGACGTCGGATATTGTCGTGACAGTCTGTTCAAACGCTGCCGGAGAAACCTGTCCGGCCTGGCTCGGTAACGTGATGCGTACCCATTGGGGCGTTGACGATCCGGCTCATGCTACCGGTAGCGATGCCGAAATCGATACGGCTTTTGTCACTGCTTACCAGACATTACGTGCGCGTATTGAAGCCTTTCTGGCGCTACCGCTGAATGAATTACTGCACGATCGCGCTTGTCTGAAAGTCGAACTGGATCGTATTGGCGAAATTTTTTAACGACCTGTATTTCAATAATTGATGGAGAGTCAAATGAAGACGATTCAGATTTTCGATCCCGCTTTATGCTGTTCTTCCGGTGTCTGTGGACCGGAAACCGATCCGGCGCTGGTCGCATTCGCCGCTGATTTTGAGTGGGCCAGAACGCAGGGCGTCAATATTGAGCGTTTTAATCTGGCACAGCAACCATTGCTCTTCGCACAGAACGAAACCGTAAAAGGTTTTCTGGCCCGTTCCGGCAAAGAGGCGCTACCGCTGATTCTGGTGGATGGTGAAGTCGCACTGGCTGGTCGTTACCCTCGCAGAGAGGAACTGGCGCGTTGGATGGGGCTTACCGTCTATTCGAGTTTTACGCCAGCGGCTTCCTCCTGTTGCGGCGGCGATAAGTGCTGCTGATGGACTGATTTCCCGCTTTATTTAATTTAAAGGAGTCTTTTTTATGCTGATGCTTCGGCAGGTGCCCCCCTTTTTATTTTTTACCGGTAAAGGCGGTGTGGGTAAAACATCGCTGGCCTGTGCTACCGCGATTCATCTGACCGCCTCTGGCAAACGTGTACTGTTGGTCAGCACCGATCCGGCTTCCAATGTGGCGCAGGTATTTGAACAGACTATCGGTCATCAGATAACCCCGATTGCAGCGGTTAACGGACTGGCTGCGCTGGAAGTCGATCCGTCCGCTGCCGCAGCGGCATACCGTGAGCATATTGTTGGACCGGTGCGTGGAATTCTGCCGGACGATATCGTGGCGGGTATTGAGGAACAGCTCTCCGGTGCCTGTACCACCGAGATTGCTGCCTTTGACGAATTCACCGCGCTGCTGACTAATCAGCAACTGCGCAATGAGTACGATCATATTGTGTTCGACACCGCGCCAACCGGACATACGCTACGAATGCTGCAATTGCCTGGCGCATGGAGCGGTTATCTCGACAACAGCCAGCACGGTACGTCCTGTCTCGGCCCGCTGGCCGGGCTGGAAAAACAGCGCAGCCAGTATCGCGCCGCCGTGGACGCGCTGGCGAATGCAGAACTGACGCGAATGGTGCTGGTCGCCAGAGCGCAAACCGCAACATTGAAGGAAGTATCGCGCACTTATGACGAACTGGCCGCCATCGGCCTGACGCAGCAGTATCTGGTCATTAACGGCCTGTTGCCTGAGCAGGAAACCGCACGCGATAAGCTGGCGCAGGCACTGTATCAGCGTGAACAACAGGCGCTGCAACATTTACCTGATAACCTGCGCGCATTGCCCTGCGATCGCCTGCCGTTAAAACCGTTCAATATGGTAGGGCTGGCGGCATTACGGGGTCTGTTGGACGACAGTTCAACTGGCTTCCCGGCGGAAGTCGGAGATATCTCCCCCGTAGATCTTCCTTCATTGTCATCACTGATCGACGGATTCGCGTCGCAGGGACATGGCCTGATCATGCTGATGGGCAAAGGCGGCGTGGGGAAAACTACGCTGGCAGCGGCGATTGCCGTTGAACTGGCCCGTCGCGGTTATCCGGTTCACCTGTCCACATCCGATCCGGCGGCGCACCTGACCGACACGCTGGACGGCTCATTCGACGGTCTGAGCGTCAGCCGTATCGACCCGCAGGCTGAAACCGAGCGTTACCGGCAGCAGGTGATGGCTGAGCAGGGTAAAAACCTCGACGAACAGGGGCGTGCCGTTCTTGAAGAAGATCTGCGTTCTCCCTGTACGGAAGAAATTGCCGTGTTTCAGGCTTTTTCACGCATCATTCAGGAAGCGGGTAAGCAGTTTGTCGTTATGGATACAGCGCCAACCGGCCATACATTGCTACTACTTGACGCCACCGGCGCTTACCACCGTGAGATTGCCCGACTAGCCGGGGAACACGGTCAGCCCGTACTGACGCCCATGATGCGCCTGCAGGACAGCGATCAGACAAAAGTTCTCATCGCCACGCTGGCGGAAACCACCCCGGTGCTGGAAGCCGCTCATTTGCAGGACGACCTGCGTCGCGCGGGGATTGAACCGTGGGGCTGGGTCATTAATAACAGCCTGATCAATACGCCGACTACATCGCCGCTGCTGCGCCAGCGTGCCGAACGCGAACGGTCGCAGATTGATGCCGTCTGTACCCACCATGCCCGACGCTGTGCGCTGGTGCCGCTACAGGCGGAAGAGCCTGTCGGCGTTGAGCGTTTACTACAACTGAGCACAACCGGAAAATAACCCCAAAGGAGCCTGACATGTCAGCACAAACCTAGGCCGCTCCGGCCATGAACCTATTTGAACGTTACCTGAGCGTCTGGGTTGCGCTCTGCATCGCCATCGGCATTTTGCTCGGACAGGTGGTGCCGGGCGTCTTTCGCGTTATCGGCGGTCTGGAGATTGCCCGCGTTAATTTGCCGGTCGGTTTACTTATCTGGGTAATGATTATTCCTATGCTGCTGCGCATTGATTTTGGGGCGCTGGGTCAGGTCAAAGCGCACTGGCGCGGGATCGGCGTAACGTTGTTTATCAACTGGCTGGTTAAACCATTCTCAATGGCGCTGCTCGGCTGGCTGTTTATCCGTTATTTATTTGCGCCGTGGCTGCCAGACGATCAGCTTGACAGCTACATTGCCGGGCTTATTCTGCTGGCTGCCGCGCCCTGTACGGCAATGGTGTTTGTCTGGAGCCGACTCACCAACGGCGACCCTTATTTCACGCTGTCGCAGGTGGCGCTGAACGATGCCATCATGATTTTCGCCTTTGCGCCGATTGTTGGGCTGCTGCTCGGCTTGTCCTCAATCATCGTGCCGTGGGCCACCCTGTTAACCTCCGTGGTACTATACATCGTTGTGCCGGTTATTCTGGCCCAGCTCTGGCGTAAGGCCCTGCTACGCAAGGGGCAAGCGGCATTCGATAATGCGCTGACGAAAATCGGCCCGTGGTCAATGGCGGCATTACTGGCAACGCTGGTGTTACTGTTTGCGTTTCAGGGCGAAGCCATTCTGCAACAGCCGCTGGTCATTGCCCTGCTGGCGGTGCCAATTCTGATTCAGGTGCTGTTTAACTCGGCACTGGCCTATGGGTTGAATCGACTGGTGGGCGAAAAGCACAATATTGCCTGTCCATCCAGCCTGATCGGCGCATCGAACTTCTTTGAACTGGCTGTCGCAGCGGCAATCAGCCTGTTTGGTTTTCATTCCGGTGCGGCGCTGGCGACCGTGGTTGGGGTGCTCATTGAGGTGCCGGTGATGCTGCTGGTTGTGCGAGTGGTGAATCGTTCGAAAGGGTGGTATGAGAGAGCTTAGCGGAGATATTATCCCTCTCTAATTATCCGTTCGCGGCAAACATTCAGACAGTTTCTCAAGGGGCAGGGCCGGGTAATGCTGTGTTTCAGGCGGCGTGAACTCACCATCCAGATTTTGCGCAGGGTTCGACCTGATTAACTGTTTTTTCACCGCATAGGGGCCAAAAGCCAGCTTCTTCTCTTTCTCGTCAATGCGGTACTTCATGTACCAGAGTTTCGAGCCGTTGGGTTTGATCAGCAGGTAGAGTCCTGAACTGTCGGTAATCTTGAAGGATTTCTCGATGGGTTTGATCTTGCGGATAGCGGTATCGGTTAATGCCATCGGCGGGGGCTCCATTTCTCAACGAACCGTGAGGCCCCCGATTAAGTCCCCAAAAACTATAGGTGTCAAAAAACCCGGCAAACCTTATCAGGTTAACCGGGTAAAGATAAGTTCTTGTTTTTTAAACGTCTCCGGACTCACCAGGATGTCCCGAAACTAAAATCTGGCTCCTCTGACTGGACTCGAACCAGTGACATACGGATTAACAGTCCGCCGTTCTACCGACTGAACTACAGAGGAATCGTGTGGGGTCGTATATTAGCGGCGGAAAAATTTTTGTCAAACCCCATTTAACCTCTTACAGATTCGATTGCGGGTTATCTCATCACTTTGTTGCATTTGCAGACATTTTTTCTGCAAAAAGCTTTGCAGCCTTACGATTTCTCGCTCATTATTGAAATGTGGTTTCAACTCTCTTCTTTAAGGTCCATTTTGAACGTCTCCACTGCCTTACGCCAGGCTGTCGTCCGTACGCCCTGGTATGCCAAACGCAAGAGCTACAAAGTGTTGTTCTGGCGTGAAATCACCCCACTTGCTATCCCCATTTTTCTGGAAAATACCTGTGTTTTGCTAATGGGCGTGCTCAGTACTTTTCTCGTCAGTTGGCTGGGCAAGGAAGCAATGGCGGGCGTGGGGCTTGCCGACAGTTTTAATATGGTAATTATGGCTTTTTTTGCGGCTATCGATCTTGGTACTACGGTGGTGGTCGCCTTTAGCCTCGGCAAGCGCGACAGGCGACGCGCAAGGGCAGCGGCGCGCCAGTCGCTGGTGATTATGACGCTATTTGCCGTTGTGCTGGCAGTGGTCATTCATTATTTCGGCAGTGAAATTATTAATATTGTCGCAGGCGAGGCGACGCCAGAAGTAAAGGGGCTGGCGTTAACGTACCTTGAACTGACGGTGCTGAGTTATCCGGCTGCGGCAATTGCGCTAATCGGTAGCGGCGCGCTGCGTGGGGCAGGGAATACGAAAATCCCGTTGATGATTAACGGCGGGATGAACATTCTCAATATTATCATCAGCAGCATCCTGATTTACGGGGCTTTCTCCTGGCAAGGGCTGGGTTTTGCCGGCGCGGGGCTGGGATTAACCATTTCGCGCTACATCGGCGCGGTAGCGATTATTTGGGTGCTGATGATTGGTTTTAATCCGGCGCTGCGCATTCCGCTGAAAAGCTATCTGAAGCCGCTGAATTTCGGCATTATCTGGGAAGTGATGGGTATCGGTATTCCGGCGAGCATTGAATCAGTGCTGTTCAACGGTGGCAAGCTACTGACGCAAATGTTTGTCGCAGGAATGGGCACTAACGTTATTGCGGGCAACTTTATTGCCTTTTCCGTGGCGGCGCTTATCAACCTGCCGGGTAACGCCCTTGGTTCGGCGTCAACTATTATCACCGGTAAGCGTCTTGGTACCGGGCAAATTGGTCAGGCAGAGCGTCAATTGCGCCATATATTCTGGATGTCGACTATCGTACTTACGGCAATCGCCTGGGGGACAGCGCCGTTCGCGGGTCTGTTTGCCTCATTTTATACCCAGGAGCAGGACGTAAAAGAGGTAGTTAAAGTTCTGCTCTGGCTTAATGCTGCCTTTATGCCAATTTGGGCGGCCGCGTGGGTGCTGCCGTCGGGTTTTAAAGGCGCGCGCGATGTGCGATTTGCGATGTGGGTATCGATGCTGGGGATGTGGGGCTGTCGCGTTGTGGCAGGGTATACGCTTGGTATTGTGCTGGGTATGGGGGTTGTAGGGGTTTGGCTGGGGATGTTTCTTGACTGGGCCGTGCGTGGCGCACTGTTTTACTGGCGTCTGATAAGCGGGCGCTGGCTGTGGAGATACCCGCGCGTAAAGAGGGAGTAAGCGCTTTTTGCTGTGAAAATCATCAGGAAACGGTGAATTTTAACCGAAGTGTGGAATAAAGCAGCAAACGAACTTTTTTTGTGAAAACAGGCTTTGACAAGCCAGGGGCACCTCGTTAATATTCGCCCCGTTCACACGATTCCTCTGTAGTTCAGTCGGTAGAACGGCGGACTGTTAATCCGTATGTCACTGGTTCGAGTCCAGTCAGAGGAGCCAATTTAAGGGAAGCAGACGTTCACTGACGTCTGCTTTCTGCATTTCTATCAATTGGTTATCCCCTCTCAGTCGTTCGCCCTCGTTCACTAAAAACCACTCGAAGCCATATCATTTTGATGGTAAAAATGCTGGTAATGCTGGTTCGATTTCCCTTTTACCAACAATCGAGGGGATGTTTTCATGTCACTGACTGATATTAAAGCAAAAAATGCCAAACCCCTTGAGAAGGAATACAAGCTTACTGATGGCTTTGGTATGTTCCTTCGCGTTACCCCGAAGGGTTCCAAATACTGGCAAATGGCTTACCGCTTCGAAGGGAAGCAAAAACTCTTCTCTATTGGTGTTTACCCTGCTGTTTCTCTTTCTGACGCAAGACAACGCCGTGATGAGGCCAGAAGGCTTCTTGCTCAGGGCATTGACCCTAATGCAAAGAAACAGGCCGAGGTTAAAGAGCTAAAGGCCAAGCGTGATAAGACACGCACCTTTGCTGTAGTGACTAAAGCTTGGTTCTCCACGAAAACAAAATGGTCAAAAGATTATGGTAACTCCGTATGGAAGCGCCTTGAAACATATGTCTTCCCGACAATTGGCGATAAAGATGTTGCCGAACTGGATACGGGGGATCTGCTGGTCCCAGTCAAAGAGGTTGAAGCGCTTGGTTATCTTGAAGTTGCCATGCGCATTCAACAATACATTACTGCGATCCTCCGTCATGCCGTACAGCAAAAACTGATACGCCATAACCCAGCCTATGATATGGAAGGTGCTATTCAGAAACCACAGACTGAACACCGCCCCGCACTGGAGCTGGAAGAAATACCACAGCTACTGGAAAAAATTACGGCATACAAAGGTCGCAGGTTAACCATACTGGCTATTCAGCTCAATCTGATGATTTTCATTCGCTCCAGTGAGCTTCGTTTCGCTCGCTGGTCAGAAATTGATTTCAAAAGTAAATTATGGGTGATACCCGAACAGCGTGAAGCGATTGAAAACGTCAAACATTCGACTCGTGGTGCCAAAATGAAGCGTAAGCACTTCGTCCCCCTTTGTAAGCAGGCCATGAAGATACTGAAAGAGATCCGACAACTGACTTATGAAGAAGGTCATGATGATGGATTAATCTTTACTGGCTGTTATGACTCGTTTAAACCCATGAGCGAAAACACCATCAACAAAGCCCTTCGCAATATGGGCTATGACACGAAGCAGGACATCTGTGGACACGGTTTTCGCACGCTGGCCTGTAGTGCCTTAATTGAGTCAGGTTTGTGGTCAGAAGATGCTGTAGAGCTTCAGATGAGCCACAAGGAAAGCAATAGCGTCCGTGCGGCTTATACCCACAAGGCCAAGCATCTTGAGCAGCGCCGCCTGATGCTCCAGTGGTGGGCTGATTATCTGGATGCGAACAGCAACGGTATGGTCAGGCCGTTTGAATTTGCTCAAAGAAGATAACAATAGAGGCCAAGGATGGCCTTTCACCATACTTTACCCCTATTTTTTATTATCTAAAATGAAGATTAAGTGGCTAGCCTTATTTATTCCTTCTCACTTTGACCTGTAATCATTGACTGAAGATATTTATATTCAGACCTCAAAGAATTATATTGTGAAGCGGTTAGAAGTCTATTTGAATTTAACTCAATAACATTAGCATCACGTTTAAATTCATTTAACGCATCATTTTCCATTGCACATAGTATTATTTGATAATCCTGAGGAACACTACGCATTAATTCTTTAATAACAGTTTCATAACGGTATCCTGCCTGTTCCTGCTGGTTGGGTGTATCGATAACGAAAGGAGGCACTACGCAAGATTTAGCGCCATGAATTTGTTGTAGTATAGAGAGTTGATAAGCAAGTAGTCCCCTAGCAGCCTCAGCAGCACCACCACCAAGCAACTGTTTATAATCAATGGGTGATTTAACTTTGCTAAGATTTATCCCTGTCGAACCTAGTGCTTCAATATTTGCCAACAGTTTGGACATAAAGGATGAATTCAGTTCTTCCCTTTCTTTGGTAGAAAGAAGTTTTTTCTGGTCTTTTTTTAATTCCTTGATGGAGCTGTTGGCCTTGTTGATGTTAATGTCTTCATTATTGATTTTAATTTGAATATT
>OJYG01000044.1_pt1 | contig 64538 bp, 55 predicted proteins | sample 1600841 | NCBI WGS metagenome assembly OJYG01 (sample SAMN04436709, study PRJEB24849) | human gut metagenome | biome: human gut; feature: NICU; material: stool | host: Homo sapiens | place: USA: Saint Louis, MO | collected 2010-09-09
TACCACTCCCGGCCGCGCCAAGAGCACCGGCAGCAGCCGGAGCCGCCGCACCGGCCGTGGCGATGGTTGCGATCGCCGCCGCCGCACCGGCCGCACCGGCAGCCGCCATGCCACCAATGGCTGATCCGCCGCCCATCGACGTGCCGCTAATCATCCCGCCGATCAATTCGGGAATAGTCTTAGTCAGGTATGCGCATACCAGAGCCAAGCCCGCCAATGTCATCAGAGACGCTTCGTCGTTGGTATACGCTGCTAACCAAGACTTCGCCGACGTGACGATAATTCCTACGATCAACGTTAGGACGAACAGCTTGGCACCTACTGCGATAACGAAGCGGAGCGGAGCAATTGCAAAGTCGCGTGTCCATTGCGAACCACCAAAGCCGAAGAACAGCACGGAGGCGTTGATGATGACGTATGACTCTACAAGCGTCACAAACATGAATGCCGCGATGAAGGCGAAGCACAGTAAAACCAAACAGCCAACAAGCGCGATGAGGACCGCTTTACCCGGAGAGAAAACTGAGATTCCCTCTACGATGGTGCGCGAGAAATCGACGGCGACCGCGAACATATCGCCCGGCTGAAGCGCACGGCCCAAACCGCTAGCCGTGCCCGCTGCTTCGCGAAAACTGTCTACTACAGCTGTCGCCCAAGGAACGGAATTCTCAATGATCGCGTAGAAAAAGCCGATAGCCATGAAGAAGCGGATCAACTCGCCGACGATTTCGCCGAAGTCAGCTTGTTTCATGACTAAAGGCATGAACGTCCACACCAATTGGATTAGTGCAAGGGAAGCCAGCAATGTGAGTGCATAGCCCTGTAGTCGTGGCGACCATTCACTTGCGGCGTCATAGAGCATCCGCAAAAGCCCATTCATTTCATTGCCTTGAGTTATATCTCCTGCTGCCGCAGCAGTGCCGGCCGAAAGCAAGAGCACCGCACCGATGAGTGCGAGTAGTGCTGAACGTTGCATAGTTAGAAATCCTCAGATGGACCCCAGTTGTTTTTCCGGGCTTCGAAGTTTTTATCGGCATCTGTCGGCATAGGCCGTTCAGCAGTCGCGCAATTGGTGCTGACGGAAACAAAGACACCGGACACAACAGCACCACCAAGAGCAGAAGCGATGCACAGCACAGCGATAAAAGTCTTAGATATCAACATGATTAGAAGTCCTCCGAAGGTCCCCAGTTATTCTTCCGAGCTTCGAATTGTTGTTCGGCGGCTTCGCTAGCGGCCCTCCGGTCGCCTTGCTGGGCCATGTAGTTGCCCTGCATGTTGATTTGCGTGGCTACCAGATCGCGCAGCTTTTGCAGTTGCTGCACGTTCTGCGAGGCTATTTCGTTGCCCGCCTGAATCGCCTGCATCCGGCCAGCGGCCGACTGCGAACGGGAAACCATGCGGGCAAGCTGCGCGTCCTCAGACTCGAAAGTGCCGGTATTGAGGTTCGCCGCTTCCATCGCCGCCTTCACGTTGTCGCGCCCCTGCTCTGACCACTTCTGATAACGATCCCGCGCCGGGGCTTCCGCCGAGTTCGCGGCTTGATTCAGGTAGGACTCGAAGCCGGGAAACTGCGTGTTGAACTGCGAATCCATGTTCTGGATTTGGCGGCCCAAGGCCTGCGACTTCGTGTAGATATTCGCCACGCTTTGCAGGTCGGCCGCGATACTGCCGAACATGGAGTTGGGCAAACTCAGACCCTGCGTGACCATGTTTTGATACTGCTGAATCTGCGTTGCCAGTTGCTGGGCAGTGTTCAGCTGCGTGTTGACCGCTTCGGCGTACTCGAACATCTGCTGATAGAACGTCGAGCAGTTCGAGCAGTAGATGGCGTAAGCCGGGGCAGGTGCCAGGTAGAGACTTACACCAAGGCCTGTGCTTGCCATTGCCAGAGCTAGCGCCGCGCCTCGACCGAATTTTCGAGCTGACGAAATCGGCGATTTTTGCGATTCAATTTCCATACCGAATACCTCGTTTTGTCACATGTCGAGGTTTGATTATTGACCGATATGGGGCAGTTTTAAATATGCGGATAATCTGGTATCCGCATAAAATTCAATGATTTATGTCCGTAAACCGTCCGTCAATCTTCAAGAGATTGTTTCTCAACACTATGATTTTGATCGCGTTTTTCTTGACGCGTGAAAGGGGCTCGGCTGTCCGGTTTGATACGTTTTGCGGACAAAAAAAAGCCCACCGAAGTGAGCTTTTGATAAGGCGGTGCGCGGCGTCAGTGGGTAGCGTAATAGGGATTCTGTGCGCGATAAAGGTCACGCTCCGGTTCAGGGATGTGTAGCGTTTCAAGGTGCCAATCTTCGAGTGAAGAAGCCAGCTCGGCCGCTATGCGCTGGGCTTCCATAACGCTCTTGCTAGGCCGTCCACTGGCTCGACCGAGGCAGGCTTGCAGTTCGTTGAGTTGATTGGCCAATGCGCTGATGCGGTGAGCTGTCTTCATGATCAATTCCCCTTGCTGATCCTTTCCACGATTTTGTCGAATTCCTCTCGGACTTGATCGTCCGTAAGCTCAAGATTAACCAATCCTGACTTTATTGCAATTCTTCCGATTCTTTCTGCTGCTTCATTGTCAAGTTTTGCCAGCCTTGCCTTTGCCGTTTCAAGCTCCGAAAGCGCATCAGCTCGCCGCTCTAAAAGTGTCTTTCTGGCCAATTTATCCATTCCTCTTTGGTGCCATTTTGGCTTTACGCCGTTGAATGTAATTGCATTCTAACGACCGTCGGCATGTTTGGCCATAACAGGATCATCGCTTCCCGTCGTGCTTGTAGGGAGCGAGGATTGGCTGACCTTGCTTGATGTATCGTGTGACGTATTTGGTGAACTGGGTGTATCCCATTTCGAGCCGGTCCGCGAATGCCTCATAAATCCATACCAGCGGTACCCCGCGTTCGTGCTCCTTCCGCACCTCATCCAGTACCGCTACGAACGATGCGCGGCCACGGCGTTGAGGGCGACGTTCAGTATTTGCATTTTGATGGTCGGTCATGTGCCTTTCTCCGTTCTCGACGTTCGGTCCAAACCAGTATATCCAAGCAAAGAAAATTAGCGCAATTTTACGCAATTCTGCGCTCGTAATAACGCGACGTTGCGCGATTTAAGGAAAACTAGCGCAATTATAGGAAAATGAACGCAACTGATGTTAGCGAAGCTGGCCATTAGCGTTAAATTGCCTAAAATTGCACTGAGCAGTACGGCAAGATGTGTGTTGTAGGCCTACGCTGCTACGCAGCTAGGGCCTCCACCACCGCCCCTTACTCGCCTGCGGCTCGACGGCATCCTGCTCTGCGAGGCTGACAGTCGCTGCCGCGACAAAGGAGCCACGGGCACCAAAAGGAGGCGCAAGCCGGGCAAGACAACGACACCAATCCGCGCCATCGGGCGCGATGGAAAAGGGGCACTGATGAGTGACGAAGAACAGAAACCGAAAGGGAAGGGCCGAGGAACCCGACCCCGAGGCCAACGAATAGAGGTATGGGTGAACAACGACGAAAAGGCCGAGCTGGCCGACCGGGCTGCTCAGTCCGGTTTGTCGTTGTCCGCCTACCTGCCGGCTGTCGGTCGTAACAGCCATATTCGATCCATGGTTGACTTGCTAGCAGTTGCCGACTTGGCCAAGGGCAATGGCGACCCTGGCCGGGTGGCCGGACTGCTGAAACTTTGGCTCGCGGAGAAGCGTGGACAAGGCGCAAGTCCAATGGATGTGGAAGCGATGATGAATGAATTTCACAAATTGCAGAGCGAGGTGCTTTCCATCATGCCACGCGTCGTAAGATGACTGCTGAACGTGTCATCTAAGACAGAGCAAAGTTCAGCTTCACAGTTATGCCGTATCGATGCATCTAATCGAGCGCCTGATGTTGGATTGATAGGTGGCTAGCCAACGCATCGAAGGTTCGTTCTGCAGCATGTTGCACGGATCTACGGAAGCATTGGTTGGCAGCACACCTATGTTGAGGCACGCAGTGCTGCGACCTCGATTCATCGGTGTTGGAACTGATGAGGCGGATGACGGCTGTGGTCAAGGTGAGCCGTGAGGCTTTCAGGGCAAGATTTGTGGTGGTTGAAGCCCGAGCACGAATGATTGCCTGTACCGCTTGGTGATGGAGATCGAGAAGCAAATCATGTGATTTGGTATAGACTTGGATTGCACAACTCAAAATGCGAATCGGTAAGCATTGTCGAGGCTTAAATGAAAAAACAAGATAAGAGAGATCGAGGCCACGATGAAGTTATGGCGGAGGCGTTTGACTCTGATCCAGAATACGCGATCAAACTTGCTGAGGATGTTTTGCGTGACGGAGAACAAGGAGAGATTGATATTCTGCGTCGGCAGCTCATAATAATTCCAGAAAAATATCAAGGACAATGATTTTAGTATTGTTCTATCAATAGTTTAATCAAGGGGGGAAACATGGCAGTTCCTGTACACCATAGGGCTCGCAATGCATATCATTTCACATCGATACAAAATCTCGAATCAATAATTGATCACGGTATTTTTTCGACCAATCAGAAAATTGCTCGCGGCATTCTGCACGTTAACGTCGCTGAGGAAGGAATACAGAGGCGTCGGGCGCTTATGCAGGTGCCTGGAGCCAACGGGCGGTGTGTTCATGATTATGTACCATTCTATTTCGCAAAGAAAACGCCTATGCAGCAGGCGGTGCTCTATAAGAAGAACGTAGATCAGCAGTTCATCATTTACCTTTCCGTGTCGGTTTTGCTCATGGAAACAAGAGCTGGGGCCTATTACACAAACGCGTCTGCAAATACGGACGTTCCCCCAGCTTTCTTTTCTGGAAATCATCAGTCTGATCAGCTCGACCAACTAGATTGGCAAACTATCGATAACGGTCGGTGGGGATATGACGACGATGCTCAGAAGCACCGCAAAATGGCAGAGCTTTTGTTACCAGATCATGTCCCATTGTCTGAAATTAATCAGATAGTTACATTTAATCGCAGCGTATCTGACTGTGTTAGACAAATTTTTCAGAACAAAGGGGTTGTTCCGCCGAACATTGTTGAGGCGGGAGGGGAGCATTATTATCTAGAGCCTGGTAATTGGAATGCTTCTTTGGTTACAGGGCCTTTTTTCCTCAAGCGTTTTGTAGATGAGGCTGTTTCTCATGTGGTCTCATTTCAGCGTCAGGTGATGCCGAGATTCCAGACCTTAAGTGACGCATTGCGTGCTATTCGCGCTAACTTCGGGGCCATCAGAGAGCTAGGAGATATCGATGGTCTCGGCGCGAACTACGGGCCACATCGCGAAGATGTTGGCGCTCATTCTCGACGTGTTGCGGGTCTGGTGTTGAACTCACCCGAATATATTCAGTTGGACCCAATCCATCGTGAAGTCTTGGAGCTTGCAGCTTATCTCCACGATATAGGCAAAGGGCCCAAAACACGCTGGCCCAATAGCTTTATGAATAAGGCTGATGGTGAACATCCCAAAAAATCCCTGCCTATGTTGAAAAGAATTTTGACTGAGGATCTGCCTATTCTGCCACCAGATATAGTCCGAAAAATTATAATGCTGGTGACGTATGATGACCTACTGGGTGAGATCGTTGCTAAAGGTCGGGACAAAAGTCAGTTGTTCGATATAATTACTTGTCCTGAAGATATCACTATGTTGGTGGCTTTGAGCAAGGCTGATATTGGTGCGTTAAATCAAATTTGGTTGATGCAAGTCTCTGCTGGAATCGATGCCCTCAGAGTTGAGGCTCTTCAAAAATTGCAAGGTAATATTTAATGATAGAGTTTGTTTCCGGAGATTTTTTCGATTTTGATGCGGATATTATGATCAATACAGTCAACTGTGTTGGTGTGATGGGTGCAGGTGTGGCGCTCGCATTTAAGAAAAGATTTCCTGAAATGTTCGATGACTATGCTGAAAAGTGTCGTTCGGGCATTATTCGCCCCGGCCTGCCTTCCGTTTGGTTGCAAAAGGATATGATCTCGAAAGACATCGAGATCATAAATTTTCCAACAAAAAATCATTGGAAGAATCCATCTGAGTATCATTATATTGATGATGGGTTGGAATGGCTTTCTAAGTATCTTGAAGATAAGAGTGGAAAAGTAGTAACTCTTCCGGCCCTAGGCTGTGGTCATGGTGGTTTGGACTGGGACAGGGTCCGATCCATGATTGCTGAGAAGCTAAAAAACTCTCCAGCGCATATATATGTCTTTGAGCCTTTCGATTCAGTGAAAGCGGGCAATGTCAAAGCTTCGGAGCCAGACTATGAGCAACTGCTTGGTTCGGTTGGGGCTGGGGTTGTTAAATATGCGTCGGACGCATACCCGGAAAAGTTGCGCATCTACACCAAGAAGGATGTATATTACTATCCAAAACAGCAAAATAAATTTAGATACGATTTTTCAGTTGTGTGCAGCAGCAAGCCTGACTTAAGCGAGATAAATGCTATACGGAAGTTTATTGAATTTTGCGTTCTCGAGAAGTGCAGTATTTTGTTGGGAGGGACAGCCTTTGAAAAAAAACTCGCGCTTGAACTTTCGACCCAAGGTTTAATTTGCGGGTGTGTTCTACCATCCGGAATCTACGAGTCCATAAAAAAAGTATCATTATCAAAGCGTAAAGAAAATCCTAATCTTCTCTCGATTGGTAATCCAGTAGTTGCCTTCGATAAGAAAGAATTTATACCTTCTGTTTTTGCGAGGATGTGTCTTTCTGAGAAGGTAGTGTTTTTCGCTAGCAAGCTTGCTTGGTTGGAAAAATATAAGAGTCAACTCAAACGGATATCTGTAGATGCGTATTACTACGTTTCTGAAATCAGCTCACCAGAGGATATAAAGGCGGTATTAGACATTCGGGCAAAAGGATTTGACTTTGATATGCCCCTAACAAGCATTTTCGCGGATAATATTCACAAGTCTGATGCGGTTGAGGAGGGGGGGGCGAACTCTGCTTGATCTCAGCTTAGCCAAATTCTAGCATGGTATCGGTCATGGTACTTTATGGTGCGTGATTAATAAATCGCTGATTTTTATTGGTTTTTTATGGGTTGTAATAATTGAGTGGGAATGATTTCGCGTCTGGCAATAGTCTGCACTTAAAAGCAGTAAAATAGAGCTAAGCCCGCGTCACTGCGGGCTTTTTTGTTTTTGATACTCTTGAAGTGGTTAGCAACGAAGAGCATAGCTTCTGGAAGGCAATGTGGCACAGAATGTGACAGAAATTTATGCAGTTGGCCTCTCGTACCACGAATCAGAGAATTGGATATTTCCATCCACAATACGCCATGTGATTTTTTCATATTGCATTGAGATGGATTCCATATGATTTAACTTATCATTACCTGATAGTTTAACGTTGGGCACACCACAATTAACACCCGTTATTTTTACATTTTCCATTAATACGGTGTAATAGCACACCTCCTGGCCAGCATCATTGATATGATAAAACCGTACTTCTGCACTTTTTAATGTTTGTCCAGTGGCTGCTGCTTTGTAGAGATAGGGACTGGAACTATCAATTTCTTTTTCAAAATTAAAAGCTGAATGTTGACGTGTTCCGGTTATCTTTCCATTGGCTGTATCAACGGGAAGATTAACACCATGACCCATACTGATTACCTCGATAGAGCCTTCACGATCCTGAACATCTACAGAACCTTTGATTGATGCACCGCCGTCATCTTTAAGCCACAGATAGGGAGGGATAGGCATTTTATTTACTCCTTGTTAATTTAAATAACTTCATTGTTACAATGTTTAAGAAGAGAGAGATAAGTACGTTAAATGCAATTAATGCATAATCATAACTGTAGTAAATATCTTCGGGTGCTGGGTTGTTGCTTAACAAATAGGAAATTCTAATAGCTGTTTCGTTACTTATTAATGGGTGTTCAGTTAAGTAACCAACATCTAACCATGACACGATAGCGAATATTCCGATGAAAAGAGTCGTTCTAATGGCAAGTTTTCTGATAACCACCAATAATCACCTCAATTGTTCCATAGGATTCTAAATCAATGCCTTTGATCTTTTCTTTTTTTGTTCTTAATAGTGCGTCTCTTAATCTATTGTAATCTGATTGGCTTGGTAAAGTTATACACCCTTCTGAAACCTGACCAGGATGTAGCCTGAATCCGCCTCTGGCTACGCTTTCGTAAAATGTCGAATCATCTACATTTCCATCATCGCGAAACAAAGCAAACCATTCAGAATGGTCAACATGATAACTAAAAATGCTTTTATATGTATCGACTCCCCAGGCTCTAAACCTGTTAGCCATACTCCCTTTAGGCCTGTCTACTATATAATATTTACCTTTTGGTAACGGTCCAACGTTTGGAATAATTCCACAAGCTCCTTTGTTCCTGTATGCACCGTTACCAGAAAATGCCATAAATACACCAATACCATCAAATGCAAGTGGCGAGTAGTCTGCATCATTTATTGTAAACTTTCCATGTAAAGCCATGAGTCATCCTTTCTTGTATGGATACTTATTAATCTTATCTGCAAATAGTGCAGGTATCAAAAGTAAACCATACAAAAGATGCTTATTTAAATCTATTGGATCCGAAAGTGGTTGTGACGTTTTACAAAGTAGATCTATATCAAATAAATGGTTGCACCGAAGAGTGGATCCTTTCGGGAGAGACTATTCGAAATGTGCGAACGGCCAGATTAAAATGTGAAAGACATCCACCGTCTCAAAAAACGGTCGTGTACACTTTATATAACGCCATCACCCACAGTCGCCGAAAAATGAAGCACTCGTTAAAGAAAACATATCAGGGAATTATCAAATGTCGATATGTCATGGATAAGCCATATTGAACTAGCGTCGCTAATATGGCATTAAACCTTCACATGTAAATATCGGTGCAGACTTTATGGCGAATGAATTCTTATTTTTCTCCTTCCCCCAATCTATACGCCAGCGCCACCACCAGCGATTGCACCAGGCACAGCGTCGCCGACTGAGACCGAAACGCATCCACCTGCGCCTCTTTCACCACAAAGCAGAGATCGCTGAACGTCGCCAGCGGGCTGATCTGGCTGTCCGTAATCACAATCTGCCGCGCGCCAACGCTGGCGGCGGTTTCGCTGACCATCACCGTCTCTTCCGCGTACGGCGAGAAGCTGATCGACACCACGATGTCGCGTGCCTTAATGCGGCTGATTTGCTCGCGCAGCATCCCGCCCATGCCGTCGAGCAGGATAGGGCGGCACTCCAGATGGCTCAGAGCATAGGTGAGGTACGCGGCGACGCTAAAGGATCGACGCAGTCCGGCGATGTAGATGGTGTCGGCGTCGGCCAGCAGCTGTACCGCGCGCTCCAGCATCTCCGGCTCGGCTCGGGCGGCCAGCTGCTGCAGCGCCTGCGCGTTTGAACGGGCAAACTCCTGCAGGATATCGAGCGGCGTTTCCGGCACGGCCTCGCTCTCCATCTCGCGGAACAGCCGGGCGCGGTCGCTGTAGCTGGCGGTCTCCTCAACCAGGTTCATGCGAAACAGCTGTTTCATTTCGTTGAAGCCGGTGAAGTCAAAGGCGTTGGCAAAGCGGATCAGCGTCGAGGGCGGCACGTCGGCGCGCTCGGCAATAACGGCAACCGTATCAAAGGCCACGCTGTTGGTGTTGTCCAGCACGTAGCGGGAGACCTGCTGCAGCCTCTTGCTCAGGCTATCGTAGCGATCGCGGATTTGCTGCTGCAGTTCGTTCAGGCTGGTTGCTGTCGTCATGTTATCCCCCAAATACAGTCATATGATTCTAAACGCAAAACCGCGTCTTTTAAATGTCGGCCATCCATCTGGCAGCAAAAATGAAACAGAAGATTCAGTCATTTCCTCGCCCGAAAACCCTTAATAGCGCACGCGGCGTCAGTGGTGCTGGCTGTTAACATAAAAATCCATCCTTGATCACAATAATCATCATTTATTTTATTTCAACTTAAAATGGAATATTTGTTTCATATATAGTGTTCAGTACACAGTGTTCAGGTCAAGTCACGTATCAACAGCGAGAGGTTAAGGATGGAGACGGTAGCGAATTTTATTCACGGCGAATGTGTCACCGGTTCAGGCCAGCGCGTTCAGGCGATCTTCAACCCGGCCACCGGCGAGCAGATCCGCCAGGTGGTGATGAGTACGGCACAGGAAACAGAGCAGGCGATTGCCGCCGCGCAGCAGGCGTTTCCGGCGTGGGCGCGTCATGCTCCGCTTAAGCGCGCGCGCGTGATGTTCCGCTTCAAGGCGCTGCTGGAAGAGAACATGGATCGCCTGGCCCGCCTCATCAGCGAAGAGCACGGCAAGGTCTTCTCCGACGCGGTGGGCGAGCTGACCCGCGGCCTGGAAGTGGTGGAGTTTGCCTGCGGTATTCCGCATCTGCAAAAGGGCGAACACTCGGCGAACGTCGGGACCGGCGTTGACAGCCACTCGCTGATGCAGCCGCTCGGCGTCTGCGCCGGGATCACGCCGTTTAACTTCCCGGCGATGGTGCCGATGTGGATGTTCCCGATTGCGCTGGCGACCGGGAATACCTTCGTGCTGAAGCCGTCGGAAAAAGACCCTTCGCTCGCGCTCGCGCTGGCGCAGCTGCTGAAAGAGGCCGGCTTGCCGGACGGCGTCTTCAACGTGGTGCAGGGCGATAAAGAGTCCGTTGACGTGCTCCTGACCGACCCGCGCGTGCAGGCGGTGAGCTTTGTCGGCTCCACGCCGATTGCCGAATACATTTACCAGACCGCGTCCGCCCACGGTAAGCGCTGCCAGGCGCTTGGCGGTGCGAAAAACCACTGCATTTTAATGCCGGATGCCGACATGGAGATGGCGACCAACGCCATCATGGGCGCGGCCTACGGCGCGGCGGGCGAGCGCTGCATGGCGCTCTCGGTGGTGCTGGCGGTGGGGGATAACACCGCCGATGACCTCTGCGCCCGGCTGGAAAAACAGATTGCCGCGCTGCGCGTCGGGCCGGGGCTCGACCAGACGCCGGAAAACGAAATGGGGCCGCTCATCTCCTCCTTGCACCGCAGCAAGGTGCTGGGCTACATCGACAGCGGAGAAGCACAGGGGGCGACGCTTCGCGTGGACGGTCGCGGCTTCAGCGTGAAGGGCCACGAGCAGGGCTACTTCGTCGGGCCGACGCTGTTCGATAACGTCACCCCGGAGATGACCATCTATAAAGAAGAGATTTTTGGTCCGGTGCTTTCTGTGGTGCGCGTAGCAGATTACGCCAGCGCGGTGGACCTGATTAACCGCCATGAATATGGTAATGGCTCGGCAATCTTCACCCGCGACGGCGGCTGCGCGCGCCGCTTCTGCGAAGAGGTGCAGGCGGGCATGGTGGGGGTCAACGTGCCGATCCCGGTGCCGATGGCGTTCCACAGCTTCGGCGGCTGGAAGCGTTCCATCTTCGGCGCGCTCAACGTCCACGGCAACGACGGCGTGCGCTTCTACACCCGAATGAAAACCATCACCGCGCGCTGGCCGGAAATGCAGCAGGAGACAGGCGCTGCGTTCTCCATGCCGACGCTGGGCTGACAGGAGGCGTTATGCAAACCGAACGTATGACCATGGCCCAGGCGCTGGTCCGGTTCCTGAATCAACAGTACATTAGCGTGGATGGCCACGAGACGCCCTTCGTGGAGGGCGTCGCCACCATCTTTGGGCACGGCAACGTGCTGGGTATCGGCCAGGCGCTGGAGCAGGATCCCGGTCATCTGCAGGTGATGCAGGGCTGCAACGAGCAGGGCATCGCCCATATGGCGACGGGATTTGCCAAACAGCACCGCCGTCAGCGCATCTTTGCCGTCACCTCCTCCGTCGGGCCGGGCGCCGCCAATATGGTCACGGCCGCGGCAACCGCCACGGCGAACCGCATCCCGCTGCTGCTGCTGCCGGGCGATATCTACGCCAGCCGCCAGCCGGACCCTGTGCTGCAGCAGATCGAGCAGTATCACGATCTGAGCATCAGCACCAACGACTGCTTCCGTCCGGTCTCCCGCTACTGGGACCGCATTAACCGCCCGGAGCAACTCATGAGCGCGATGCTCAGCGCGATGCGAACGCTTACTGACCCGGCAGATACCGGTGCGGTGACGATTTGCCTCCCGCAGGACGTGCAGGGGGAAGCGTGGGATTACCCGCTGAGCTTCTTCGCGCGTCGCGTGCACCACATCGAGCGTCGTCCCCCCGATCCGCAGCGTCTGGCGCAGGCGCGGGCGCTGATTGCCCGCAAGCGTCGCCCGCTGGTGGTGTGCGGCGGCGGGGTGCGCTATTCCGGCGCACATGAGGCGTTTCGCGACTTTGTCGAGACGCTGCAGCTGCCGTTTGCCGAAACCCAGGCCGGAAAGGGGGCGCTGGTAAGTGACCACCCACTTAACCTCGGTGGCGTAGGGGTGACGGGCGGGATGGCGGCCAACCAGCTCGCCCCGCAGGCCGACCTGGTGATCGGCATCGGCACGCGCCTGACCGACTTTACCACCGGCTCCAAGGCGCTCTTTTCCCATCCGGACGTGGAATTCCTGCTGCTGAACGTGGCCGAGTTTGACGCCCTGAAGCTGGACGCCACGGCGCTGATTGCCGACGCTCAAACCGGGCTCGAGGCATTGACCCACGCGCTTGGTGATTACCGCAGCGGCTGGGGAGAGGCGATCGCTGAGGCGAAATCCGCCTGGCGCGACGAGTGCCGTCGCCTGTGGGATCGCCAGTGGCGTCCGGACGACGCGCCCGAAGTGGCGGGGCACCTGGACGCGCAGCTGGCGGAGTACGGCGAGACGCTCAACACCCGCCTGACCCAGACGCGGGTGCTGGGGCTGATCAACCAGCATATTGAAGATAACGCCATCGTGGTGGGGGCGGCCGGTTCGCTGCCGGGCGATTTGCAGCGCCTCTGGCAGGTCAAAACGCCGGACAGCTATCACCTGGAGTACGGCTACTCCTGCATGGGCTATGAGATTGCGGCGGCCCTCGGCGCGAAGCTTGCCCGGCCCCAGCAGCCGGTATACGCCATGGTGGGGGATGGCTCCTACATGATGCTGCACTCCGAGCTGCAAACCGCCGTTCAGGAGGGCATTAAGGTCACCGTTCTGCTGTTTGATAACGCCAGCTTCGGCTGCATTAACAACCTGCAGATGGGGCACGGCATGGGCAGCTTTGGCACGGAAAACCGCCATCGCAACCCGGAAACCGGACGGCTTGACGGTCCGCTGGTGAAGGTCGATTTTGCGCAAAATGCGGAGAGCTACGGCTGCCGCGCGTGGCGGGTGAACGATGAGCAAAGCCTGCTGGCGGCGCTGGAGGCGGCCCGCGCCCATCCTGGCCCGACGCTGCTGGACATCAAGGTGCTGCCGAAGACCATGACCCACGACTACGCCTCATGGTGGCGAACCGGTGATGCGCAGGTGGCAGAGTCGTCTGCCGTGCGTGAGGCCGCGGAGCAAACGCAGTCGCAGGTGAAAAAAGCCCGTCAGTATTGAGTTTTCCCGAAGTAACGAAATTTTCATTTCATTTTTGTTTTCCCCTCATCCTAACCCTCTCCCTCAGGGAGAGGGGACGGCTCGGTGTGGTTTTTTACTCCCTCTCCCTGAGGGAGAGGGCCGGGGTGAGGGGAGTTGCCGCACGTTCATCTGTGTTGTGAGATTGATAACAAAATTTATCTCATTCATCTCAAAAGTGTTAACCCGCACTCAAAAACATAATTTTCACTATTTATAAAAATGAAATAAATGTTTTATTTATAGAGTCGTTAGTTCACAGCATTCACCAACACCGGGAGCCGTTATGTTTAACATTGCTTTACTGGGCGCTGGCCGAATTGGCCAGGTACATGCAGCTAACATCGCCAGCCACGGCGCGACCACGCTCTGGTCCGTGGTTGACCCGAATCAGGAATTTGCCACCCGCCTCGCCACGCAGTATCAGGCCCGCCAGCAGAGCCTGGATGAAGCGATGACCGACCCTAACGTTCACGCCGTGCTGATCGCCTCTGCCACCGATACCCACGCGGACCTGATTGAAATGGCCGCCCGCCACGGCAAGGCCATCTTCTGTGAAAAGCCGGTACACCTCGACCTCGCCCGCGTGCGCGACTGCCTGAAGGTGGTCAAAGAGTACGACGTGCCGCTGTTTATCGGCTTTAACCGCCGCTTTGACCCGCAGTTCCGCCGCGTGAAAACCGACGCGCAGGCCGGGCGAATCGGCAAGCCGGAATCGCTGCTCATCATCTCCCGCGATCCGTCTCCGCCGCCCGCGGAGTACGTGCGCGTCTCCGGCGGCATGTTCCGCGATATGACCATTCACGATTTTGACATGGCCCGCTTCATCATGGGCGAAGAGCCGGTGTCGGTGTATGCCCAGGGCAGCAACCTGGTCGATCCGGCGATTGGCGAGGCAGGCGACATCGATACCGCGTTTATCGTTCTGAAATATGCCTCCGGCGCGATGGCGACCATCGTTAACAGCCGCCGTTCATCTTACGGCTACGACCAGCGCCTGGAACTGCACGGCTCCGAAGGGCTGCTTTGCGCGGGCAACATTCTTGAAAACCAGGTGCAGCACTACGGCAAACAGGGCTGCACCAGCGCGCTGCCGGAACACTTCTTCCTGCAGCGCTACAAATCCGCTTACGCCGCGGAATGGGAACACTTTGTTGCGGTCCTGCGCGGCGAAGCGGTGCCTGACTGCAGCGGCGATGATGGTGAACGTGCGCTGTACCTCGCGGATAAAGCGCTGGAATCGCTGCGCAGCCAGCGCGAGATCGTCCTCTAAACACAACCACCCTACACAGAGAGACATAATAATGAAAAAACTGATCGTAGCCGCCCTCATCGCCATGACGTCCGGGGCCGCCCTCGCCGAAAACGAGCAAATTGTGTTCAGTACGCCAAACCTGGCCATGCCGTTTGAAGTTCACATGCAGCGCACGGCGGTAAAAGCCGCAAAAGAGATGGGCGTGAAGCTTCAGGTGCTGGACGGGCAGGGCAGTTCACCGAAGCAGGTGGCTGACCTGGAAAACGCCATCACCCGCGGCGCGCAGGGCTTTATCGTCTCCCCGAACGACGTGAACGCGGTCTCCAGCGCGGTGGATGAAATTCAGGATGCGAAGCTGCCGGTGGTCACCCTTGACCGCTCCGTCGACAGCCAGAAGAAGGTGCCGCACTTTGGCGCCAACAACTACAAGGGCGGTCAGGCGATTGGCGATTTTGTGAAAACCAAATTTCCCGACGGGGCGGAAATCATTCTGCTGACCGGCCAGCCGGGCTCCTCCTCCAACATCGAACGCACCAAAGGGATCCGCGACAGCCTGAAGGCGGGTGGCGATAAGTACAAGATCGTCGCCGATCAGACCGGCAACTGGATGCGTTCTGAAGGGATGCGCATCGTGGAAAGCGTGCTGCCCTCGCTGCCGAAACGTCCTCAGGTGATCCTCTCCGCCAACGACGACATGGCGCTGGGGGCGATCGAAGCCCTGCAGAGCCAGGGCGTGAAGCCGGGCGAAATTCTGGTCACCGGCTTTGACGCGGTACCGGAAGCGCTGGCCCGCGTGCGCGACGGCTGGCTGGCGGTGACGGCGGACCAGCGTCCGGGCTTTGCGGTGCAGACGGCGATGAGCCAGCTGGTGGCCAACGTGCGCGAGAAAAAAGCCATCACCGGGGCCGACTACCCGCCGACGCTGATCACCAAAGAGAACCTGCAGCAGGCTGAGCGTATCGGTGAGGCCGGTAACTGATTTATCCGCAGCCGTCGCTGGCGCGGCGGCTCACTCTAAAGGAGGAGCAGACCGATGTCGCAACCCTTACTGAAAGTGACCGACCTGGCAAAAAGCTTTTCCGGCGTCTGGGCGTTAAGCAGCGCCCAGCTGACCGTCGGCGCGGGCGAGATCCACGCCCTGCTGGGGGAAAACGGGGCGGGTAAATCCACGCTGCTGAAGGCGCTCGCGGGGGCGCAGCCGCAAACCCGCGGGGATATCTGGTTCAACGGCGAAACGCTGCCGGTGGACGACTCCCCGGTGGAGCGCCAGAACAAGGGCATTATCACCATCTATCAGGAATTCAACCTGCTGCCCAACATGACCGTCGCGGAAAACATGTTTCTCGGACGCGAGCCGCGTAAACGTAACCTGATCGTCGACGAAAAGGCGGTAAACCAGGAGGCGCAGGTCATTCTCGACTATCTGCAGCTGAACGTTGCGCCTACCACGCCGGTCGCCCGTCTGAGCGTGGCCCAGCAGCAGATGGTGGAGATCGCCCGGGCGCTGACCCTCAACGCCCGGCTAATCATTATGGACGAACCGTCCGCCGCGCTGAGCGACAGCGAGGTGGAAAGCCTGCACCGCGTGGTGCGCGAGCTTAAAAACCGCGGCGTGAGCATTATCTATGTCACCCACCGCCTGCACGAGGTTTTCCAGCTCTGCGACCGCTTCACCGTTTTCCAGGACGGCCGTTTCACCGGCACCGGCGCGGTGGCGGAGACCAACGTCGAACAGCTGATCCGCCTGATGGTCGGGCGCGACGTGGCCTTTAACCGCCGTCCCGCCAGCGAAACGCATCATGAGGACAAACCCGTCCGCCTGGCGGTGAAGGGGCTGAGCCGCGAAAAGCCGCCGCTGGATCCGCACGGCATCGCCCTGCACGACATCAGCTTCCACGTCCACGCCGGGGAGGTCTTAGGCATTGCCGGACTGGTGGGCGCCGGGCGCACCGAGGTGGCCCGCTGCCTGTTTGGCGCAGACGCGTTTACCTCGGGCAGCTTTGAGCTGGACGGCGTGCCCTACCAGCCGCGCGACCCGCTGTATGCCCTCGACCAGGGCGTGGCGCTGGTGCCGGAAGACCGCAAAAAAGAGGGGGCGGTGCTGGGGCTGTCCATTCGCGACAACCTGTCGCTCTCCTGCCTCTCCTCGCTGCTGCAGTGGCGCTGGTTCGTGAATACCCGCAAAGAGGACGACCTGATCGAGTCCTACCGCAAGGCGCTGCAGATCAAAATGGTCAACAGCGCGCAGGAGGTTCGCAAGCTCTCCGGCGGTAACCAGCAAAAAGTGATCCTCGCGCGCTGCATGGCGCTCAACCCGCGGGTGCTGATCGTCGACGAGCCGACGCGCGGCATCGACGTGGGGACCAAATCGGAAGTGCACCAGGTGCTGTTTGACATGGCAAAAAAGGGCGTGGCGGTGATCGTGATCTCCTCCGATCTGCCTGAAGTGATGGCGGTGTCAGACCGGATCATTACCCTGAGCGAAGGGCGAGTGACCGGCGAGATCCACGGTGACGACGCTAACGAAGAACGGCTGATGACGATGATGGCCATCAACCACAATGCCCTGAACGCGGCATAACGGAGTTTCTCATGACGCAGATGATTTCTAAAACGCAGGCCCCGGTCAAACGCGCCGGACGCATCGATCCCATCGCCTTCTTCGAGCGCTTCGGGGTGCTGATTTTCATGATCCTGCTGCTGATCTTCTTCCAGTCGCAGAACAGCAACTTTTTCTCTGAACGCAATATTTTCAACATCCTGACCGAAGTCTCCATCTACGGGATCATGGCCGTGGGGATGACCTTCGTCATCCTGACCGCCGGGATTGACCTCTCCGTGGGCTCCATTCTGGCGGTGTGCGCCATGAGCGCGGCGTACGTGATTAAGGGCGACAACTTCACCACCGTCGACCCGAACGCCTGGGGCGGCATGAGCTGGCTGATTGGGCTGGGGATTTGTCTGGCGATGGGCACGGCGATTGGCTTCCTGCACGGTCTGGGCGTGACCCGCCTGCGCCTGCCGCCGTTCATCGTCACCCTCGGCGGGATGACCATCTGGCGCGGCCTGACGCTGGTGATCAACGACGGCGCGCCGATCGCCGGTTTCGATCAGGGCTACCGCTGGTGGGGGCGCGGGGAGCTGCTCGGCATCTCCATTCCGATCTGGATCTTCGCCATCGTCGCCCTCGGCGGCTATCTGGCGCTGCATAAAACCCGCTGGGGGCGCTTCGTTTACGCCATCGGCGGCAACCCGGAGGCGGCGCGCCTGGCGGGGGTCAACGTCAAGCGCGTGCTGGTCAGCGTCTACGTGCTGATTGGCTGCCTGGCGGGGCTGGCGGGCTTCATTCTGAGCGCGCGTCTGGGGAGCGCCGAGGCGGTGGCCGGGATCTCCTTTGAGCTGCGCGTCATCGCCTCGGTGGTGATTGGCGGCACCTCGCTGATGGGCGGCTACGGGCGCATCGGCGGCACCATTATCGGCTCCATCATCATGGGGATTCTGATTAACGGCCTGGTGCTGATGAACGTCTCGGCCTACTACCAGCAGATTATCACCGGGTTAATTATCGTTCTGGCGGTGGCGTTCGACACCTACGCCAAGAGCCGTCGCGGCGCACTGTGAGGATCACGATGAAAGAGGTTCGTATTGGATTGATTGGCACCGGGTATATCGGCAAGGCACACGCTATCGCCTATGCCCAGGCTCCGACGGTGTTCAACCTGCGGGGCAGGCTGGTGCGCGAGATGGTAGCGGAAGTCACGCCGGAGCTGGCGGCAGCGCGCGCGCAGGCGTTTGGCTTCAACCGCTCCACCGGCGACTGGCGGGCGCTGGTGGCCGACCCGGCGATTGACGTGGTGGATATTTGCTCACCCAACCACCTGCATAAAGAGATGGCGCTGGAGGCGATCCGCCACGGCAAGCACGTCTACTCGGAGAAGCCGCTGGCGCTGAACGCCCATGACGCGCGCGAGATGGTCGACGCCGCGAAGCGGGCCGGGGTGAAAACGCTGGTGGGGTTCAACTACATGAAGAACCCGACGGCGCAGCTGGCGAAGGAGATTATTGCCCGCGGCGAGATTGGCGAGGTGATCCACTTCTACGGCACCCACAACGAAGACTATATGGCCGACCCGCTGTCGCCCATTCACTGGCACTGCTTCAAAGAGACCGCCGGGCTGGGGGCGCTGGGCGACCTCGCGGCGCATATCGTCAACATGGCCCAGTACCTGGTGGGGGATATCGAGCAGGTCTGCGGCGACCTGAAGATCGTGGTCCCTGAACGCCCGGCCAAGGCCGGATCGTCAGAGATGATTGCCGTCGAAAACGAGGACCAGGCCCACGCGATGGTGCGTTTTGCGGGCGGTGCGCAGGGCGTGATTGAAACCTCCCGCGTCGCCTGCGGCCGCAAGATGGGGCTGTCGTACGTCATCACCGGGACCAAAGGCGCCATCAGCTTCACCCAGGAGCGCATGGCGGAGCTGAAGCTCTATCTGCATGACGATCCGGTAAACCGTCAGGGGTTTCGCACCCTGCTCGTCGGCCCGGCACACCCGGACTACGCCGCGTTCTGCATGGGCGCAGGCCATGGGATTGGTTTTAACGATCAAAAAACGGTGGAGGTGCGCGACCTGGTGGACGGGATTGCCGCCGACGCGCCGATGTGGCCGGACTTCGAAGAGGGCTGGAAGGTGTCGCGCGTGCTGGACGCGATCGCGCTCTCGCACCGGGAAGGCCGCTGGCTGAACGTGAACGACATTGTCTGATGAGGTATCAACGTGGAAAAGCAGTTTGATGTGATATGCATGGGCCGCGTGGCGGTAGACCTCTACAGTCAGCAGATTGGTGCCCGTCTGGAGGATGTGTCGAGCTTCGCCAAATACCTCGGCGGCTCGTCCGGCAACGTGGCGTACGGCACCGCGCGCCAGGGGCTGCGCTCGTCAATGCTGGCGCGCGTGGGCGATGAACATATGGGCCGCTTCCTGCGCGAAGAGCTAAATCAGGTGGGCTGCGATACCAGCCATCTGATTACCGATAAAGACCGCCTCACGGCGCTGGTGCTACTCGGCATTAAAGACCGGGACACCTTTCCTCTGATTTTTTATCGCGATAACTGCGCGGATATGGCCATTACGGCCAGCGATGTGGACGAAAGCTACATTGCCTCCGCACGGTGTCTTGCCATCACCGGGACTCACCTTTCTCATCTTCAGACCCGCGATGCGGTGCTGACGGCGCTGGGCTATGCCCGCCGTCACGGCGTGCGCACGGTGCTGGACATCGACTACCGTCCGGTGCTGTGGGGGCTGACCTCCTTAGGCGACGGCGAAACGCGCTTTATCGCCGCGGATAAGGTTACCCGCGAGCTGCAGGAGGTGCTGCACCTCTTCGACGTCATTGTCGGCACCGAGGAGGAGTTCCATATCGCGGGCGGCAGCACGGAGACCCTGCAGGCGCTGGGGCAGGTGCGTGCGGTGAGTCAGGCCACGCTGGTCTGCAAGCGCGGCGCCCTCGGCTGCTCGGTTTATACCGACGCCATTCCGCCCCGGCTGGACGACGGCCTGACGGTGACCGGCGTGCGCGTGGAGGTGCTGAACGTCCTCGGCGCGGGGGATGCGTTTATGTCCGGCCTGCTGCGCGGCTACCTGAACGACGAGGGCTGGGAGCAGGCGTGTCGCTATGCCAACGCCTGCGGCGCGCTGGTGGTCTCGCGCCACGGCTGCGCCCCGGCGATGCCGAGCAAAATCGAGCTGGATGACTATCTCTCTCGCGCTGCGGATGTGCCGCGCCCGGATCTCGACCCGCGTCTGAACCATCTGCACCGGGTGACCACCCGTCGCCGCGAATGGCCGGAGCTGTGCGTAATGGCGTTCGACCACCGCAGCCAGCTTGAGGATATGGCGCTGCAGTGCGGCGCGTCGCTCAAACGTATTCCGGCGCTCAAGCAGCTGATCCTGCAGGCCAGCCGCGAGGCGGCGAGCCGGGCCGGGCTGGAGGGCAAAGCGGGCCTGCTGTGCGACGGCACCTTTGGACAGGACGCGCTGAACGCCATCACCGGCGAGGGGTGGTGGATTGGTCGCCCCATTGAGCTGCCGGGCTCCCGGCCGCTGGAGATGGAGCACGGCAACATCGGCACCCAGCTTATCAGCTGGCCGCAGGAGCACGTGGTGAAGTGCCTGGTCTTTTTCCATCCGGAAGACGCCCACGGCCTGCGCCTGGAGCAGGAGCAGAAAATCGCCGAGGTGTACCACGCCTGCTGCCGGTCCGGGCACGAGCTGCTGCTGGAGGTGATCCTGCCTGCGACCATGCCGCGCAGCGACGAGCTCTACCTGCGCGCCATCTCCCGCTTCTACAACCTTGGCATTTATCCCGACTGGTGGAAGCTGCCGCCGCTTTCCGCCGAGGGCTGGACGGCGCTGAGCGAGATTATCGAACGCCGGGACCCGCACTGCCGCGGGGTGGTGATCCTCGGCCTGGACGCCCCGGCAGAACAGCTGCGTGCCGACTTCAGGGCCGCAGCGGGGCAGACGGTAGTAAAAGGCTTCGCCGTAGGGCGCACGCTGTTCGGCGATGCCTCCCGCGCGTGGCTGAAGCACGATATTGACGATGCGCAGCTGGTGGCGCGCATCCGGGACAACTACCTGCAGCTTATCGCCTGGTGGCGCGAGCGCGGACACGCATAATGGAGACGACAATGAGTGTACAACTGGGCATTAACCCGCTGACGTGGACGAACGACGATCTGCCTTCTCTCGGCGCAGAGACTCCGCTGGAGACCTGCCTGAGTGAAGGGAAAGAGGCCGGTTTTGCCGGTTTCGAACTGGGTAATAAATTCCCGCGCGAAGCGCGGCTGCTTGGCCCCATCCTGCAGCGCCATGACCTGCAGCTGGTCTCCGGCTGGTACTCCGGCCGACTGCTGGAGCGCAGCGTGGAGGAGGAGATCGCCGCCGTGCAGTCCCACCTGACGCTGCTGCGCGAGCTGGGGGCAAAGGTGCTGGTGTTTGCGGAAGTGAGCGGCTGCATTCACGGCGAGCAGCAGACCCCGGTACATCTGCGCCCGCGTTTCCCGCAGGCACGCTGGAAGGAGTATGGCGAGAAGCTCACGGAATTTGCCCGCTATACGCAACAGCAGGGCGTGCAGATTGCCTATCACCACCATATGGGGACGGTGATTGAGTCCGCTGACGACGTGGACAACCTGATGACCCATACCGGCGAAGAGGTTGGGTTGCTGCTGGACACCGGCCACCTGACCTTTGCCGGGGCCGATCCGCTGGCGGTGGCGCAGCGCTGGGCGTCGCGTATCAACCACGTTCACTGCAAAGACGTGCGTGCCGACGTGCTGGCGGACGTGAAAAACCGTAAAACCAGCTTCCTTGATGCGGTACTGAGCGGCGTGTTTACGGTGCCGGGCGACGGCTGCGTGGATTACCCGCCGATCATGCGGCTGCTGAAGGCGCAGGACTATCACGGCTGGCTGGTGGTGGAGGCGGAGCAGGACCCGGCGGTTGCCCATCCGCTGACCTACGCCCGTCTGGGGTATAACAACCTGAGCCGTCTGGCGCGCGACGCCGGACTGATTTGAGGAGGTGACATGTCACGTCTGTTATCACGCTGGCAACAGCCGAACGCGGAGGGGCGGACCCAGTCCGTCACGCCGGAACGCGCAGGGTGGGGATACGTCGGCTTTGAGGCGTATGAGCTGCAGGAGGGGCAGCAGCTGACGCTGCCCGCCGTCAGCGAAGAGCGTTGCCTGGTGCTGGTCGCCGGGCGCGCCTCCATCAGCACGCCTTCCGCGCAGTTTAACGACATCGGCGAGCGGATGAGCCCGTTCGAGCGCATCAAGCCGTGGGCGGTGTACGTTACCCCGCAGGAGACGGTGCAGGTGAAGGCGCTGACGAGGCTCGAGCTGGCGGTCTGCGCCGCCCCCGGCAAGGGCACGTATCCGACGCGGCTGATTGCGCCGCAGGATATCGACGCTGAAGCGCGCGGCAAGGGCCACAACCAGCGCTACGTGCACAACATTCTGCCGGAAGATAAGCCCGCCGACAGCCTGCTGGTGGTGGAGGTCTGGACCAACGAGGGCTGCACCAGCTCGTATCCGAGCCACAAGCACGACACGGATAACCCGCCCCGGGAGACTTACCTGGAGGAGACCTACTACCATCGCCTCAACCCGGAGCAGGGGTTCTGCATGCAGCGGGTTTACACCGACGACAGAGCGCTGGATGAGTGTATGGCGGTCTATAACCGTGACGTGGTCATGGTGCCGAAGGGATACCACCCGGTGGCGACGATGGCCGGGTATGACAGCTACTACCTCAACGTGATGGCCGGGCCGGTGCGCAAATGGATGTTCACCTGGGAAGAGGACCACGCGTGGATTAATCGGGATTATCCCGCGGATGGCGGGCACTGAGGCTATTTTTTTGCCGGGTGGCGCTGCGCTTACCCGGCCTACAATTTACAAAATACTATTTTGCTTCAATCGCCTGCTCAATCGTCCGGGCGATAGCCTCCGGCTGGCTCACCATCGACACGTGGCTCGCGGAGACCTCGGTGGTTTTCGCATGGATCGTCTTCGCCATCGCCCGTTCAAGATCGGGGTTGATCATTCGGTCATTTTTGCTGACCACAAACCAGCTCGGCTTAACATGCCACGCCGCGTGGGTCACCTTTTCACCAAACGCATCGGCCTTAATTGGCCCCTGCGTGGCCGCGATTGCAGTTTGTTCCTCGGGCTTCACGTCCGGCGCGAAATCCTTCCTGACGGCGTTCGTTGGCAGATATAAATAGCCGTCCGCCGTTTTGGCGATGGCCGCGCTGCCCGGCGGCGGCGGGTAGCTTCCCGCGAGGTCCGCCGTCGACTGGCCGGCATCCGGCGCGAACGCCGCCACATACACCAGCGATTTCACCCGCGCATCGTTGCCCGCTTCGCTAATCACGGTGCCGCCCCAGGAGTGACCCACCAGCACGACATCCCCCTGGGCGCGGGCGATGGCCCGCTTTGTGGCCGCAACGTCATCGTTAAGCGACGTGAGCGGCAGCTGGACGGCAATGACCTCTGCGTGCTGTTTCTGCAACAGGGTAATCACCTTATTCCAGCTGCTGCCGTCGGCAAACGCGCCGTGCACCAGCACGACGCTGGTTTTGCTCTGCGCAGAGGCGCTGGCGGAAAGCGCCAGCAGGCCTGCCGTCAGTACAGTCAGTGCTTTCATCTTCAGACTCCTTAAAAATGGTGGACCGCCGCATGAGGCGGTACGGTGAATTCGATGGTTTTGTGGTCGAGCGGCTTGTGCGTCGGATCGGCCAGAATAATCGTCACCTTGTGTTTACCGGCGGGGAGTCCCACCAGAATCACCGGCTCTCCGCTGGCGTCAGCCCAGTGCCACGGCGCGTCATCCACCACCACGTGAATGTGCCCGATGCGCGGGGTGACCTTGAGCGCTTCAGGTCCGAATACCGGCTCGATGCGCAGGTTTTCGGCACGGTACTGGATAAACACCGCGCCTTTACTCAGCGGCCCGGAAAGCGGCGGATCGACGATCAGTTTTGCAGGCGGTTGCGGCTGCGCCAGCGGGGCAACGGCGGCGGGGCCGTTAACGTCCGCGGCGCTCAGGTTGTCCAGCGGCGTGGCCTGGGCATGTGTTACAGAGGCCAGGACGAGCAGGGGTAAAATTGCGTAACGACGAATCATGGTTCTCTCCTCATCGGTTCTGAATGACGACAGGGAAAGAAAACCATTTTTATGTATCGGAGATATTTGCCGGAGGGGGCGTTTTGTACCCGTTTGTCAGCGCGTCGCGCGGGATACAGTGCGATACAGTTTGCCTCCCGGGACGGCGCACGATCGCTATCGCCAGCCCGGCAATCACCAGCGTTAACCCCGTCGACACTCCCATTGCACCCGCGATCCCCAGCGTTTTGTTCAGCCACGCATAGGCAAACGGTGCGGCTGCGGCCATCAGCTGGCCCGGGATAAGCAGCATGCCCGTGCGGCGGGCATAGCTTTCCGCGCTAAACAGCTCCAGTGGCAGCGTGGCTTTTACTATGGTGACCAGTCCGTTGATGGCGCCGTAGCCCAGCACAAACCCGGCCGCGCACCAGACAAACAGGGCGCTGCTTATTCCCACAAGAAAACACAGCGGCATAGCAAGAGCGGTAAAAAGCGTAAGTTTGAAGGGGGTTAAGCGGCCACCTGCCAGCACCTCCAGCGAGCGCGCGCCCGTCTGGCCGATCCCCCACAGCATGCCGATGGCGACCGGCAGGCCAAAGTGGGCAATAAACTCCGGCAGATGGGTGGAGGTGCCGTTAGAGACAAAGGTGATAAGGGCGATGAAGGCCGCATAAAGCCAGGCGTTACGCCGCTCGTTGCGCAGGGGCGGCGCGATGGCCTTCGTATTTTCCGTCAGCCGCTGCCGGGGAAGCGTGCGGATCAGTACTGCGCTCAGCAGGCCAAGCAGGGCATAAATGCGTAACGCGTCCTGCCAGCTCATGATGTGAAGCAGGCCATCGCCCAGCGGCCAGAAGACGGCGGAGGCCAGCCCGCCCGCCAGCGTGACGCGTGAGATCGTTCTTCGCGCCTGCTGCCCGTAGAGGTTGACCAGCGCGGCGAACAGCGCATCGTACAGCGACAGGCGCATCCCAGTGCCGGCGACAATCCAGGCGCCGTACCAGCCATAAAGCGTCCGGGTATACGCCATTTCTGCGCAGCTTGCGGCGATCAGCAGCGTTCCGACCATCACCACTTTTTGACCGCCAAAGCGTGCCAGCAGGCGGGCGACAAAAGGAGATACCGCCGCCATCACCAGCATCGCCAGCGTCAGGCCGAGGTAAATCTGCGGTGACGACCATCCTCGGTCGGCTGAAATGGCCCGCGCAAAGGTGCCGAGCATATAAAATGAAATCCCCCAGTTGATGAGTTGATTACACCCGGCGGTGAGGGCGAGGCGACGAGGAAGGGCAGAGGTTTCCATGAGTTTTCATTCCGTTATGCAGTTGTCCTGAGCATAACGGGCGCGGTATTGTGCTGGCAGGGCTGCAACCTTATGCGCGGTATAAGAGAAACTTTGAATGACGACGCTTAATCTGGGCTATCTCGCCACCTTCCGCCTGGTTCACCAGCGCGGCAGCTTTTCAGCAGCAGCGGACGTTCTGGGCCTCTCCCAGCCCGCCGTCAGCCTGCAAATACGCCAGCTGGAGCAGTTTCTGCAAACGCGGCTGGTGGAGCGTACCGGGCGAGGGATTAAGGCGACGGCTGCCGGAGAAACCTTGCTGGCGCACGGGGAGCGTATTCAGCAGGTGGTGGATGACGCCATCCGGGCCGTGAATGCGTTTAGCCACGACGTGAGCGGCACCATTACCCTTGGCACGGGGGCGACGGCCTGCATTCATCTTCTGCCGCCGCTGCTGGAGCAGCTACGCCGCGACTATCCGCTCCTGAGCGTGGGAGTCACGACGGGCAACACCCTCGACATCGTCAGGGCCATTGAAGAGAACCGTCTCGATATGGGGCTGGTGACGCTGCCGGTGAGCGGCAGAGCGCTGGACGTCATGCCGGTGATGGACGAAGAGTTTGTCTTTATCGCCTCAAGGGAGCAGCAGGACGCTTTCAGGGAGTTAACCCCGGAGGCGCTCCATGCCCAGCCGCTGATCGCCTTTGAGACAGGCAGCGGGACCCGGGCGCTGATCGATGGCTGGTTTGCCGCCCATGGGGTAGCGATGGCGCCGGTGATGCAGCTTGGCAGCATCGAGGCGATCAAACGCATGGTTCGCGCGGGGCTGGGCTACAGCATCGTACCGAGAATGGCGGTAGAACAGGATGCCGATCGCGAGGGGCTGTGCGTGATGTCGCTGACGCCCATGCTGCAGCGGCAGCTGGCGGTGGTGATGCGGCAGGATAAAATCCTCAGCAAAGGGATCGCGGCCCTTATTCGGCTCGTACAACATCCTTTGGGGGGTTAGCGGTCAGCGGTGTCGACGGTCAGGCTGGATTGCTGTGACTGGGTTTTGTCCTGATGGTGGTACCAGGCGCCAATCGAAGAGTAAACGAAGCGGCCAAAGAAAAACAGGAAACTGATAAGCAGTATGATGCGGGTCATTCGGGTGTTAAATCGATGTCGTTTGCGCATACGCGTGACCTGACTCACTCTGTTTTTCCTGGATAAGCCCTCCCGGGCGATAAGGATATTAAGGCACAGCGGGAAGATGGGGTCAATTCTGTGATGTGTAAATAACCGTCAACGTTTGCATTAACTATTGTTATTGAAATTAATAATTGCATTTACCATATTGATAATATGAAGAAAATTATTTCACAAAATTCTTCTGCAAGGCTTATTTGCGTGAAATAGTTTGATTTAAGTCAACGGATTCCCGGCTCTGATATTTAAAATCCCTCCTCCACACTGTTCACTCTGCACGTCGCGGGGTGGCGCCAGGTCAGGTTGGATGCCTGTCTTTATCTTCCCTCTGGAGAAAAAGGGGTTTAACCGGGCATCTATGAAGATTTTCGCTTTTCTGAAAAACAATAAATACCGTTGGTGGGCATTGCCGCTACTATTACCGGTGGTTTTGCTTCCCGTGCTGAGCGTGGCAAATACGTTCACGCAGCTGGGGGACGGTATCGCGGCGCTTTATTATTTACCGCTCTCCTTTTTGCTCTCGCTGATGATGTTCTTTGGCCTGGAAGCCCTTCCCGGGATCGTGTTGTCGCTGTTTATCCGCTATTACCCGTCGGTCGGGATGTTCGAAACGGTTGCCGGGGTGCTCCATTTTATTGTCCCTTTAGTCCTCAGCTGGGGCGGCTACCGGGTGTTTGCGCCCAGACGCAATATGACGGCGTACGGCGACATCCGGCTGATGGCGCAGCGCATCTTCTGGCAGGTCATCTGCCCCGCGACGCTGTTTCTGGTGCTGTTTCAGTTTGCGGTGTATCTGGGCGTGTATGAGAGTCGCCAGAGCCTCGCGGGGTTGAACCCTCTTAACATTCGTACGCTCATTAACTACCAGGCGCTGCTGGTCAGCGGGCTGACGGGCGTGCCGTTGAGCTATCTGCTGATCCGCCTGATTCGTCATCCGCGGTATATCAAAAGTCTTCTCTCGCAGATCCGTTTCCAGATAGATAAAAAGGTGACGGCCGCGGAGTTTTTGCTGTGGGCGATTGCGCTTGGCGGGCTGCTGTCGCTGCTGCTGCTCCCGATAAATGAAAACAGCTCCATCTTCACCACTAACTATACCCTGTCGCTGCTGATGCCGGTGATGCTCTGGGGCGCGATGCGTTTTGGCTATAAGCTGATTTCGCTGATCTGGACCCCGATACTGCTGGTGTCCATTCACTATTTTTACCGCTATATCCCAGTGAACGCGGGGTACGATATTCAGCTGGCGATCACCTCTTCCAGTTACCTGGTCTTTTCGTTTGTGGTGATTTATATGTCGATGCTGGCGACCCGGCAGCGCGCAGTGAACAAACACGCCCGCAGGCTGGCACTGCTCGATCCGGTTGTCCATATGCCTAACCTGCGGGCGCTGTCGCGCGATCTGGCGAAGAATCCGTGGTCGGCGCTCTGCCTGCTGCGCATTCCGGAGCTGGAAATTTTGGGCCGAAATTACGGCGTGCAGCTGCGTATTCAGTACAAACAGCAGCTGGCGCAGTGGGTTAACGCTACGCTCCAGCCCAATGAGCAGGCCTATCACCTCACCGGGTATGACATGGCGGTGCGGCTCAACGCGGAATCGCACCAGCAGCGGATTGACGCCCTGGACGAGCATATCAAGCAGTTCCGCTTTGTCTGGGACGGCATGCCGCTGCAGCCGCAGGTTGGCGTAAGCTACTGCTATGTCCGGTCCCCGGTTAACCATCTTTATCTGGTGCTGGGGGAGCTGGCGGTGGTGGCCGATCTGTCACTCTCCTCTAATCACCCGGAAAATCTTCAGCAGCGCGGTGCCGTCCATTTGCAGCGCAGCCTGAAGGATAAAGTCGCGATGATGAGCCGCCTGCAGAAGGCGCTCGACAACGACGAATTCATCCTGCTGGTTCAACCCGTTCGCGGCCTGCGTGGCGATTGCTATCACGAAGTCCTGCTGCGGATGCCGGATACCAATGGGATACTGATCTCCCCCGATCAGTTCCTGCCCGTCGCGCAGGAGTTTGGTTTGTCCTCCCGGGTGGATCTGTGGGTGCTTGAGCATACGCTGCGCTTCCTGGCCGCGCATCGGGAAAGACTGCCCGGCCAGCGCTTTGCTATTAATCTGGCGCCTTCAACAGTGTGCCGGGTGCAGTTCCCGCTTGAGGTGAGCCGCGTGCTGGCGAAATACGCTATTGAGCCGTGGCAGCTGATCTTTGAAGTGACGGAGTGCAGCAACTTCTGCAACCCCGAGCAGGCGCTGCATATCCTCAGTCAGCTGCAGAAAATGGGGGTACGCATTGCGATTGATGATTTTGGTACCGGCTATGCAAGCTACGCGCGGCTAAAAAGCGTGGACGCGGATATTCTTAAAATCGACGGCGACTTCATCCGCAATATCGTCAACAACAGCCTGGATTATCAGATTGTGGCGTCTATCTGCCATCTGGCGCGCATGAAGAAGATGCTGGTGGTGGCGGAATATGTCGAGACCGAAGAGATACGTAGCGCGGTTCACGCGCTAGGTATTGATTATGTGCAGGGCTATCTGATTGGCAGACCGGCACCGCTTGAGTCACTGCTGGAAACAGAGGCGTCCTGCGCGGACGCCTGAACCGTTACGCGGCGACGTCGGCGCTCTCTTCCTCGATTTTGAGCAGCCAGCCGGTGACCGCTTCCCAGTACTGCTGCTCCTTTTCCAGGTCCAGCAGGACCAGCGCGTTCTGGCTGAACCAGTCGTGCGGGAAGCTCAGCGTCCAGTGATGGTCGTCGGTTTTCAGCTTCAGCGTGGGCGGCGTGGTGGTCGCCTGACGCTGGTTATTGAGCAGCACGCCCAGACGCAGCAGCTGAATGAGCGGCAGGAACTGCTTTTTCTTAAACAGCGTGAAGCGCGGCAGGTCGTCGAGCTTGATGGCTTTGCGGTGATAGCGCACCAGGGTCGCCATCATGGTTTGCTGCTCCTGGTTGAAGCCTGGCAGATCGCTGTTTTGCAAAATATAGGCCGAATGGCGGTGCATCCCGCTATGGTTGATGTTCAGCCCCACCTCGTGCAGCATCGCGGCCCATTTCAGCAGCGCGGCAAGCTGCGGGTGCGCCAGCTTCGGATTCTGCTCTTCCCACTGTTCATACATCTGCACCGTGGTGTCCAGCACGCGCTTCGCCTGCTCGCGGTCGATGTTGTACTGGTTGGCAAGGCTTTGTGCGGTGCGGCTGCGAATATCCTGATGGCGGAAGCGGCCTTCCATTTCGTACAGCACGCCTTCGCGCAGCGCGCCGTCGGACAGGCGCAGCTCTTTAATGGCCAGCGCATCAAACACGCCGCAGAGAATGGCCAGCCCCGGCACGAAGACCGCCTTACGCTCGTCGGAAAGCCCCGGCAGGCTTAAGGCGTCAAAACTTTTATGCTTCAGCACTTCGTCGGTCAGCAGCGTCAGGCGTTCGGGCGTGATGAACCCATCTTTTTCACCCATTGCCAGCAGCACTTCATGCGCCGCCTTGATGGTGCCCGACGCGCCCAGCGCCACGTTCCAGCCCTGAATGCGGTACTGCCAGGCCAGGTTTTCCAGCTTCTGGACAGCCGCCATACGTGCACGCTGGAAGTTCTCGCGGGTGATGGTGCCGCCCGGGAAATACATCTGCGCGAAGCTGACGCAGCCCATGCGGCGGCTTTCCACCAGGCGAGGCTCAAAGTCTTCGCCGATCACAAGCTCCGTAGAACCGCCGCCGATGTCGATCACCAGCTTGCGCCCTTTTTCCGGCTGGGTGTGCTCGACGCCCATGAAGATCAGACGCGCTTCCTCGTTACCGGAGATGATCTCAATCGGGTAGGGGATCACCTTTTCGGCCCGCTTGAGAAACTCTGGCGCGTTCAGCGCCTGACGCAGGGTGTGGGTGCCCACGATGCATACGCTGGAGGGCGAGAAGCCCTGCAGGCGTTCAGCAAACAGCGACAGGCAGTTTAACCCGCGCTCCATCGCCTCTTCGCTGAGCATGCTGCGTTCATCAAGGCCATCCGCCAGGTGTACGCGCTGCTTCAGACGACCGATGATCTGCAGCGCGCCATCCACCTCACGGGCGATGACCATGTGGAAACTGTTAGAGCCAAGATCGACCGCGGCGAATTCCTGCGGGCGTGGGGTCTTATCATTTATCGGCATAGGTTAATCGGGTTGCTCGAGTGATTTGATATAGTCGTAAATCGCCAGTTGCGACCGCACTTTACGGCGGTTGCCGCGCGGTACATAGCGGTTACTGAGTTCTTTGTCGATATAGCGCGCCTTCACCGTATCGCTGAACAGGATCTCTATAATGTCGAGAATACGCTGTTTCAGACGCGGATCCAGCAGCGGGGTTGCGACTTCAATTCGGTAGTCAATATTGCGCGTCATCCAGTCTGCCGAAGAGAGATAGACCTGTTTGTCGCCTGCATTATCGAAAATATAGACCCGATCGTGTTCCAGGTAACGGTCAACAATGCTGATCACCCGAATATTATCGCTGATGCCTTCCAGTTCCGGGATCAGCGAGCACATGCCGCGGATCAGCAGGTTAACCGGTACGCCAGAGCTGGACGCGGCGTACAGCCTGTCCACCAGTCCTTTGTCGACCAGATTGTTAAGCTTCAGGGTGATGCCGGACGACAGCCCTTTCTGGGCATTGGCAATCTCTTTATCAATCATATCGTACAGCAGACGGCGCGAGTTCTGCGGCGAGACCAGCAGATAGTCGAAGCTGACAGGGCGGTACGGGTTCTCAATGAAGTTAAAGACCCGGCGTACCTCGTTGGTGATGCGCGCATCGGCGGTCAGCAGCGAGTAGTCGGTATAAATACGGGCGGTTTTTTCGTTGAAGTTACCGGTGCCGATGTGAGCATAGCGCACCACGTCGTCGCCCTCTTTACGGGAGATCAGGAACAGCTTGGCGTGAATTTTCAGACCCGGCGCGGAGAAGATCACGTGCACGCCCGCTTCCGTCAGACGGCGCGCCCAGTGAATGTTCGCCTCTTCGTCGAAGCGCGCCTGCAGCTCAACCACCACGGTCACTTTTTTGCCGTTGTGCGCGGCGTGGATCATCGCATCGATGATGCGGGAATCTTTTGCCACGCGGTAGATGTTGATTTTGATCGCCAGCACGCTCGGGTCGAACGAGGCCTGTCGCAGCAGCTCCAGCACGTGTTCAAACGTGTGATACGGATAGTAGAGCAGAACATCGCGCTCGCGAATGGCGTCGAACCCGTTGCGGAATTTATCAAACCACAGATGGCGCAGGCGCGGCAGCGGCTTGTTCACCAGATTGGCCTTGCCGACGTTCGGGAAGCCAATGAAGTCTTTAAAGTTGTGGTAACGGCCGCCCGGCACGATGGAGTCATAGCGCGAAATGGTCAGCTTCTCGCGCAGCATTTCTACCATGGCGTCCGGCATATCGCGCTGATAAACAAAGCGCACCGGCTCGGCCGTCAGGCGTTGTTTCAGGCTGGAGGACATCAGCTCCATCAGGCTGGCCTCCATCTCGTGCACCAGGTCATATTCGGCGTCACGGGTCATCTTCATCGAGTAGGCGTTTAACGCATCGTAATCGAAGAAGCCTTTGAAAATGTCGTCGAGACAGTAGCGCAGGATGTTATCCAGCAGGATCATCGGCTTACGTCTGCGCGGGGTTTCCGGCGGCAGGTTCACGAAGCGCGGGACCTTGTCGGACGGGATCTCCAGCAGCGCGTAGCGAATGGATTCACCGCGAATAATTTCTACGGCCAGATAGGTGTAGTCATCTTTCAGGAACTGCACCAGATCGGTTTCGCGGTTGATGAGAATCGGGGTAATGTGCTGGCGCAGGTACTGTTTAAAATAGTGGCGCAGCCAGTTTTGTTGGTTAACGGAAAGCTGACGTTCGTTAATCAGGAAGATTTGATTGCGCGCCATCTCCAGCAGCAGTTCGTTATACAGGCCGTCAAATTCCTGATCGGCTTTCAACACGCGGGACTGGATTTTGCCCAGCAGATGCCGCGAGTGAGAGTTTAAGCCCTGTTCTTCACTGATGATGATCCGTCTTTTCAGCTCGGCAAAGCGAACCTTGTAGAACTCATCCAGGTTGTTGGAATAGATGCCCAAAAAACGCATGCGTTCGATCAGCGGGTTACTTTTGTCAGCCGCTTCCTGGAGTACACGTTCGTTAAATGCTAACCAGCTTAGCTCTTTCTCGATATATAACTTTTCCTGACCCATTACAGCTCACACTCCAGTTCAATCACAGGACGTGGTAAATCCGTCTCGTCCTTATTATGGCGAGCATTTCCACGATATGTCCAACAGTGCCAGAAAAGTATGACAGTTATTTTTTTTGTTGGGGAATTTAGAAGGTTGGAGAAGGGAATATCGGGTAATGCAAGGTAGATGTCGGGTAAGCGCGGCGCCACCCGACATAACAAACTACTCTTCCGCCGCATGGCCCTGCGGGGGTAACTTCACGCCATCCAGCCAGGCAGCGCCGTCGCGCATTTCGAGGCGCCCGTCGACAAACCAGCTTACCACCAGCGGGTAAATGGCGTGTTCCTGGGTCTGCACGCGTTCGGTCACATCTTCTTCGCTGTCGCCGGCAAAGACCGGGACTTTGGCCTGCAGGATCACCGGACCGCCGTCCAGCTCGTCGGTCACGAAATGCACGGAGGTGCCGTGCTCCTCATCGCCGTTTTCCAGAACCTGACGATGGGTGTGCAGGCCGGGATATTTCGGCAGAAGAGAAGGGTGAATATTCAGCAGACGTCCGGCGTAGTGTGCGACAAAAGCCGGGCTCAGGATGCGCATATAGCCCGCCAGCACCACCACGTCAGGCGCGTAGGCGTCAATCTCCTGCACCAGCTCGCGGTCAAAGGCTTCACGCCCGGCGAACTGGCTGGCTTCCAGCGCGTGCGCGGGAATGTTCGCTTCCCGCGCGCGCTCAAGGCCGAACGCGTCGGCCTTGTTGCTGAATACTGCCCGAATGGTGCCGTTGATTTTCTTCTGTTTGCAGGCGTCTATGATGGCCTGCAAATTGCTTCCGTTGCCGGAAATGAGCACCACGATATTTTTCATTCAATGACCACACGCTGTTCGGAATCGGAGGCTTTAATCGTACCGATTTTCCACGCGTTTTCACCTTTTTCGGTCAGCAGTTTAACCGCTTTATCCGCTTCGCTTGCCGGCAGGGCGATAACCATGCCCACGCCGCAGTTAAAGGTGCGGTACATTTCGTGAGAGCTCACGTTGCCTGCGGTCTGCAGCCAGTTAAAGACCGCTGGCCACTGCCATGAGGATTCGTCGATTACGGCCTGGGTGTTGTCCGGCAGCACGCGCGGGATGTTCTCCCAGAAGCCGCCGCCGGTCAGGTGGGCGATAGCGTGCACGTCAACGTTCTCAATCAGTTCCAGCACGTTTTTCACGTAGATGCGGGTTGGCGCCAGCAGGTGGTCTGCCAGCGGTTTACCGTCAAGCTCGGTGGTCAGCGGGTCGCAGCCGCTCACTTCGAGAATTTTACGCACCAGAGAGTAGCCGTTGGAGTGTGGGCCGCTGGAAGCCAGTGCGATCAGCACGTCACCATCCGCCACTTTGCTGCCGTCGATAATTTCTGATTTTTCTACTACGCCGACGCAGAAGCCCGCGACGTCATAATCTTCGCCGTGATACATACCCGGCATTTCAGCGGTTTCGCCGCCGACCAGCGCACAGCCGGACTGCAGACAGCCTTCGGCGATACCGTTAATGACGCTGGCCGCGGTATCCACGTCCAGTTTGCCGGTCGCGTAGTAATCGAGGAAGAACAGCGGCTCTGCGCCCTGAACCACCAGGTCATTCACACACATCGCGACCAGATCGATACCGATCGTGTCGTGACGTTTTAAATCCATCGCCAGGCGCAGCTTGGTGCCTACACCGTCAGTACCCGAGACCAGAACAGGTTCACGATATTTTTGCGGCAGCGCGCACAGTGCGCCGAATCCACCCAGACCACCCATCACTTCCGGGCGGCGGGTTTTTTTCACCACACCTTTGATTCGGTCAACCAGCGCATTACCTGCGTCAATATCAACACCGGCATCTTTGTAGCTGAGAGAAGTTTTGTTGGTCACGGCTCAAGTCCCCACGCGATTGCATAGCTAGTAAGAAAAATCGGCGCAATTCTAACAGTCCAGGCAAACGTTTGCGAGCCTATTCTCGGTGCGGGGATCTTTTTTTCTCTCTGGCTTAGGCAGGGCGACAAACTTGACTCTGTTCACGAAAATGAAACCGGTTTCGGCGTTCTGCTTGCAACGGCTATCCCCTTTGCACATCATCGAACTGAAACCGGTTTCTGTAATTGTTTTTGCAGAAAATAACGCAGAATGAGGGAAAGCAAATGTCAGGATTTAAAGCAGATTTTCTGTGGGGTGGTGCCGTTGCGGCGCATCAGCTTGAGGGCGGCTGGAAAGAGGGCGGCAAGGGCGTTAGCGTTGCCGATGTGATGACGGCGGGCGCGCACGGCGTACCGCGCGAAATCACCAACGGCGTGCTTGAGGGGAAAAATTACCCTAACCATGAAGCCATCGATTTCTACCACCGCTATAAAGAAGACATCAAACTCTTTGCCGAGATGGGGTTCAAATGCTTCCGTACCTCCATCGCCTGGACGCGTATCTTTCCGAAAGGTGACGAGCTTGAGCCGAACGAGGCCGGTCTGAAATTCTATGACGATCTGTTCGACGAGTGCCTGAAGTACGGCATCGAACCGGTGATTACGCTTTCCCACTTCGAGATGCCTTTCCACCTGGTCACGGAATACGGCGGCTGGCGCAACCGTAAGCTGATCGACTTCTTCGTTCGTTTTGCGAAAGTGGTTTTCCAGCGCTATCAGCATAAAGTGAAGTACTGGATGACCTTTAACGAGATCAACAACCAGGCCAACTTCCATGAAGATTTTGCGCCGTTTACCAACTCCGGGCTGAAGTACGCGCCGGGTGAAGATCGTGAGCCGGTGATGTTCCAGGCCGCGCACTATGAACTGGTGGCCAGCGCCCTGGCGGTGAGGGCGGGGCGCGAGATTAACCCGTCCCTGCAGATCGGCTGCATGATTGCCATGTGCCCCATCTACCCGCTGACCTGCGCGCCGGACGACATGATGATGGCGATGAACGCCATGCACCGCCGCTACTGGTTCACCGACGTCCATGTGCGCGGCAAGTATCCGCAGCATCTGCTCAACTACTTTGAACGTCGCGGCTTCGCGCTGGATATCACCGAAGAGGATAAAGTCGCGCTGACGCAGGGCTGCGTGGATTACATCGGGTTTAGCTATTATATGTCCTTCGCCACCAAGGCGACGGCGGACAACCCGCAGCTGGACTATGACGAAAGCAAGAGCCTGGTCTCCAACCCGTACGTGCAGAAATCCGACTGGGGGTGGCAGATTGACCCGGTGGGGCTGCGCTACTCCCTCAACTGGTTCTGGGATCACTACCAGCTGCCGCTGTTTATCGTTGAAAACGGCTTTGGCGCAATCGACGTGCAGGAGAGCGACGGCACGGTGAACGACCAGTACCGCATTGACTACCTGGCCGCCCACATCCGCGAGATGAAAAAAGCGGTGGTGGAGGATGGCGTCGATCTGATGGGCTATACCCCGTGGGGCTGTATCGACCTGGTGTCTGCCGGTACCGGTGAAATGAAAAAACGCTACGGCTTTATCTTTGTCGATAAAGACAATGAAGGCAACGGCACGCTGAACCGCAGCAAGAAAAAGTCGTTCGACTGGTATAAGCAGGTGATTGCGAGCAACGGCGATAACCTGTAATTGTCGGGTGGCGCAACGCTTACCCGACCTACACTACACGTAGGCCCGCGTAAGCGTAGCGCCACCGGGCAAAACCTCGCACTTAAGCCGGAGACCTGTCTCCGGTTTTTTGTCTTTGCTTGATCCCTGTCAAGCAACATGGGTATGGCGCAATCCGAAAAAAGCGGTATAATCCCGCGATTTTTTTGCGGATGCCATTCAGAGGAGAAAGAGAATGAAGATTGTGGAAGTGAAACACCCACTCGTTAAACACAAGTTGGGCCTGATGCGTGAGCATGACATCAGCACGAAGCGTTTTCGCGAACTGGCCTCTGAAGTCGGCAGCCTGCTGACTTACGAAGCGACCTCCGATCTGGAGACAGAAAAAGTCACCATCGAAGGCTGGAACGGCCCGGTGCAGGTTGAGCAGATCAAAGGTAAGAAAATTACCGTTGTGCCAATCCTGCGTGCCGGTCTCGGCATGATGGAAGGCGTGCTGGAGCATGTGCCAAGCGCGCGCATCAGCGTGGTGGGGATCTACCGTAACGAAGAAACCCTCGAGCCAGTTCCTTACTTCCAGAAGCTGGTGTCCAACATCGACGAGCGTATGGCGCTGGTGGTTGACCCGATGCTGGCAACCGGCGGTTCAATGATTGCCACTATCGACCTGCTGAAAAAAGCGGGCTGCAGCAGCATTAAAGTGCTGGTGCTGGTTGCGGCACCGGAAGGGATCGCGGCACTGGAAAAAGCGCACCCGGACGTTGAGCTGTATACCGCCTCTATCGACCAGGGCCTGAACGAGCACGGGTACATCATCCCGGGGCTCGGCGATGCCGGCGATAAGATCTTTGGTACGAAATAATCGAATAACGATAAATAAGCCGACTTTGATAGTCGGCTTTTTTTTGAATAAAACACCAACAACGATACTACTCAGAGGAAAACACTATGACGCGCCGTGCTATCGGGGTGAGTGAAAGACCGCCGCTTTTACAGACTATCCCGCTTAGTTTGCAGCACCTGTTCGCCATGTTTGGCGCAACCGTGCTGGTGCCAATCCTGTTCCACATTAACCCGGCTACCGTACTGCTGTTCAACGGCATCGGTACGCTGCTGTATCTCTTTATCTGTAAAGGCAAAATCCCGGCATATCTCGGGTCGAGCTTCGCCTTTATCTCTCCGGTGTTATTGTTGCTGCCGCTGGGCTATGAGGTCGCGCTGGGCGGCTTTATCATGTGTGGCGTGCTGTTCTGCCTGGTCTCCTTCATCGTGAAGAAAGCCGGTACCGGCTGGCTGGACGTGATGTTCCCCCCTGCGGCGATGGGCGCCATCGTGGCCGTCATCGGTCTTGAGCTGGCGGGCGTGGCGGCGAACATGGCCGGCCTGCTGCCAGCAGACGGCCAGTCGCCGGATTCCAAAACCATTATCATCTCGCTGGTGACGCTGGGCGTAACGGTCTTTGGTTCCGTGCTGTTCCGCGGCTTTATGGCGATTATCCCGATCCTGATCGGCGTGCTGGCGGGCTATGCGCTCTCCTTTATGATGGGCGTGGTGGATACCACCCCGATTGCGCAGGCGCACTGGTTCGCGCTGCCTACCTTCTATACGCCGCGCTTCGAATGGTTTGCGATTTTCACCATTCTGCCTGCAGCGCTGGTGGTGATTGCAGAGCACGTCGGCCACCTGGTGGTGACGGCAAACATTGTCAAACGTGACCTGATCCGCGACCCGGGCCTGCACCGTTCCATGTTTGCGAACGGTTTCTCCACCATCATTTCCGGTTTCTTTGGATCTACGCCAAACACCACCTACGGTGAAAATATCGGCGTGATGGCGATTACCCGCGTCTACAGTACCTGGGTTATCGGCGGCGCGGCGATCATCGCCATTCTGCTCTCCTGCGTCGGCAAGCTGGCGGCAGCGATTCAGATCATCCCGGTGCCGGTGATGGGCGGCGTGTCTCTGCTGCTGTACGGGGTAATCGGTGCCTCCGGTATTCGCGTGCTGATTGAATCCAAAGTGGATTACAGCAAAGCGCAGAACCTGATCCTGACGTCGGTGATCCTGATTATCGGCGTGAGCGGCGCGAAGGTGCACATCGGGGCGGCCGAGCTGAAAGGCATGGCGCTGGCGACCATCGTCGGCGTGGGCCTGAGCCTCATTTTCAAGCTGATCTCCGTGATCCGCCCGGAAGAGGTGGTGCTGGACGCTGACGAAAGCGAAAAAGCGTCACAGTGATCCTTTAACCGGGCGGACGATCCGCCCGGTTCTCTCCTTGCAGGTTCCGTGTTAAACTCCATGCCGATTTTATGTCAGATCTGGTTGAGGTACTTCTGAACGGACCGGCACAGCTCTCTCTGCCACTCTATCTCCCTGACGACGAAACGTTTGCAAGTTTCTGGCCGGGTGATAACCCCTCTTTACTGGCTGCACTGCAAAACGTGCTGCGTCAGGAACACAGCGGATACATCTATATCTGGTCACGCGAAGGTGCGGGGCGCAGCCATCTGCTGCATGCCGCCTGTGCGGAGCTTTCGGCGCGCGGTGATGCGGTAGGCTATGTGCCGCTGGATAAACGAACCTGGTTCGTGCCTGAGGTGCTGGAGGGGATGGAACATCTTTCCCTGGTCTGCATCGATAACATCGAATGCGTGGCGGGGGATGAGCCGTGGGAAATGGCGATCTTTAACCTCTACAACCGCATTCTGGAATCGGGCAAAACCCGACTGCTGATCACTGGCGATCGCCCACCACGACAGCTGAATCTGGGCCTGCCGGATCTGGCGTCTCGCCTGGACTGGGGACAAATCTACAAGCTCCAGCCGCTGTCGGATGAAGATAAGCTTCAGGCGCTACAGCTGCGTGCAAAGCAGCGTGGGTTTGAGCTGCCGGAAGACGTGGGCCGTTTCCTGCTGAAGCGGCTGGACCGCGAAATGCGCACGCTGTTCGACACGCTGGATCAGCTCGATCGTGCCTCGATTACCGCCCAGCGCAAGCTGACCATTCCGTTTGTGAAAGATATTCTGAAGCTATAGTTGTGCCGGGTGCCGGCTGCGCCTTACCCGGCCTACATATGGCACCCGTAGGCCCGGTAAGCGCAGCGCCACCGGGCGAAACCATCAGAGGATCTCGAGCACGTCTTCCGGCGGGCGTCCAATGCGCGCCTGGCCGTTCGCCACCACAATCGGGCGCTCAATCAGCTTTGGATTTTCAACCATCGCCTGTATCAGCCGATCCTCGGAGAGACGGTCGTCATTCAGGTTAAGCGACGTATACAGATCTTCTTTCTTGCGCGTCAGATCCCGTGCACTGCCCATGCCCAGCATATGCAGCAGCTGGCGGAGGGTTTGCGCGTCCGGTGGGGTGTCGAGGTACAGCACCACCTCCGGCTCCACGCCGTTAGACTTCAACAGGCTCAGGGTATCGCGGCTCTTGGAGCAGCGCGGGTTGTGATAAATTTTTACGGCGTCTGTCATGACGTGAATTCTCCTTGATTACATCTTCTCGTACGGCTTGAAGCGCTGCTGCAGGCCGCGAAGCTGATCGATACGCGCGTCGTATCGGGCCTGCTGGAGGCTGCCGAGTTTGACCTGCGAGCTGGCGCTGCTGAGCGCGGAAATGGCCTGATCGAGGCGGCCCACCAGGGCAAAGCCTTCGGCACGCGCCGCGAGCTCCTGGTCGCGGTTGCCAAGCTGGGCTTCCGCCTGAGCGAGCAGATCCCAGCCGTTTTGATCGTCTTTATTGTTAAAGGTGTAACGGTTCAGGATGGTCGCCGCTTCACCCGGCTGGCCGCCCTGCAGGTAAGCGTTCGCCAGGTTAAGCTGCAGCACCGGGTTGGTGCGGACGTCTTTCGCCCCTTTCAGGCGGTTAATCGCATCGGCAGGCTTCTTCTGCCCCAGATCGATATCCGTCGACAGATCGAGGTACCACGGGTTGTTCGGGTCGGCAGCCAGAAGCGGTTGCAGCGCTTTACGCGCCTCGTCGTATTTGCTGGCTTCCATCGCCTGGAGCGCCTGACCATACTGCGCGGCGTTTTTCTCACGCACGTTGCCTTTCGCCAGGGCATCCAGCAGGTCGCTGGTGAGCTGGTTACGCCCGGAATTGTACATCCCCAGCGTTCTCACTTTCGCCATGTAGAAATCCTGCGAAGACTGGACCACGACCGGGCGCATCTGGTTGGCACGGTTACGCGCGTCCGACAGACGGCTTTCAGGCAGCGGGTGCGTGAGCAAAATTTCCGGTGGACGGGAAGAATAACGCGCCTGATCGAGCAGTTTTTCGAGGAAGCTCGGCATGGCCTGCGGGTCAAAGCCTGAGCGCTGTAACACCTGGATGCCGATACGGTCCGCTTCCTGCTCGTTTTGTTGGGTAAAGCTGATCATCCCCTGGCGCGTCCCGGCCAGCGTACCGGTCAGCGCCGCCATCCCGGCCTGCGGGCTGGCCATCGCCAGCAGAATGGAACCCAGTGCGCCCACCCAGGTGAGGGGAGCGTTACGTTTCTGGTCTTCCATCGCACGCGCCAGGTGCCGCTGGGTGACGTGCGAAATTTCGTGCGCCATGACCGAGGCCAGCTGGCTTTCGTTGTCCGAATAACGGAATAACGCCGAATGCAGCACCACGTTACCGCCAAAGAAGGCGAAGGCGTTGATTTCGTCATTATTGATTAAATAGAAATGGAAGGGGGTTTTTACCGAGTCGGCGTGCGCTACCAGGCGCATTCCCAGCCCGTTTATGTACTGTACCAGCAAAGGGTCGTTAATCAGCGGGGCGCTGCCGCGCAGCTGGCGAACATAGTAGTCGCCCATTTGCATCTCTTGCCCAATAGATAGCGTGCTTCCTGCCGTGGTGCCCATGTCCGGCAATGTATCGGACGAGTCAGCAAAAGCGGGCAACACCTGACCGACCGTCACCGCGGCAATCAGTGTTGCAACCAGTGTTTTTCTCAACTGCCTGAACATAACCACTGTCCTGTATGTTAGATGTGCTAGTTTGACCGATGAACCGGCATATCGTTCATCTCTGCTGCCCTGCGAGTGTAGCCGTGTTGTAGCATGAAGAAAATCCCATTCATCAGGCTTTTGCGGATTGCGATCGGGATACAAAAAGCGAAAGTCTTTTTTGTGACAGTTAGATACAATTCACCGTCTCACTCCCGCCATTCGATTCAGGGAAGGGTTGTATGCTCGAAATGTTAATGCAGTGGTACCGGCGTCGGTTCAGCGACCCGGAAGCCATTGCTTTGTTGGTTATTCTGGTCGCCGGGTTCGGTATCCTGTTCTTCTTCAGCGGCCTGCTCGCCCCTCTGCTGGTAGCGATTGTGCTGGCGTACCTGCTGGAGTGGCCAACGGCGCGCCTGGAAAATATTGGGTGTTCCCGCCGCTGGGCGACCAGCATCGTGCTGGTGCTGTTTGTCGGCATCCTGCTGTTGATGGCCTTTGTGGTGATGCCGGTAGCCTGGCAACAGGGAATTAACCTGATCCGCGATATGCCCGGCATGCTGAATAAGCTTTCTGATTTCGCCGCCACGCTGCCGCGCCGTTATCCTGCGCTGATGGATGCCGGGATTATCGACGCGATGGCCGAAAATATGCGCGCCCGCATCATGACGATGGGCGATTCGGTGGTGAAGTACTCTCTGGCGTCCCTGGTCGGACTGCTGACGCTGGCGGTCTACCTCGTGCTGGTGCCGCTGATGGTCTTCTTCCTGGTGAAAGATAAAGACCAGATGCTCAACGCCGTACGCCGTATTCTGCCGCGCAACCGCGGGCTGGCGGGGCAGGTCTGGGAAGAGATGAACCAGCAGATCACCAACTACATACGCGGCAAGGTGCTGGAGATGATTGTGGTGGGGGGCGCCACCTGGATTGGCTTCCTGATTTTCGGCCTGAACTACTCGCTGCTGCTGGCCGTGCTGGTCGGATTTTCGGTTTTGATCCCCTACATCGGCGCGTTTGTGGTGACCATTCCGGTGGTTGGCGTGGCGTTGTTCCAGTTTGGGCTGGGTACCGAGTTCTGGAGCTGCTTCGCGGTGTATCTGATTATTCAGGGGCTGGACGGTAACCTGCTTGTACCGGTGCTGTTCTCCGAAGCGGTGAACCTGCATCCGCTGGTGATTATCTTATCGGTGGTGATTTTCGGCGGGCTGTGGGGATTCTGGGGCGTGTTCTTCGCCATTCCGCTGGCGACGCTGATTAAAGCGGTCGTCCACGCGTGGCCGGATGTGCCGGCGGTAGAAGAGCAGTAAGTTTTGCCGGGTGGCGCTGCGCTTACCCGGCCTATTTATCCTTGTAGGTCGGGTAAGGCGAAGCCGCCACCCGACACTCACTTTCAGGCACTTTCTTTCAGCCAGTTCAACACCACGTCGTGGTGGTTGCTGGTTTTGAAGTCGTCAAACACGTGTTCAACTTTACCGTCGGCGTCAATCAGGAAGCTGATGCGGTGAATACCGTCGTAGGTTTTACCCATAAACGTCTTCTCGCCCCAGACGCCGAACTGCTCGCATACCTGATGATCTTCGTCAGAAAGCAGCGTGAAGTTCAGCAGCTCTTTTTCAGCAAATCGTGACAGCTTTTCTGGTTTATCGGTGCTGATACCCAGCACTTCCACGCCGACTTTTTTCAACTCATCCATGTTATCGCGTAAGCCGCAGGCCTGTACGGTGCAGCCGGGGGTCATGGCTTTCGGGTAGAAATAGACCAGAACACGCTGTCCCTGGAAGTCGGTCAAATTTACTTGCTCGCCGTCTTGATCCGGTAAGCTAAATTTCGGTGCGATGTCACCGGCTTTCAGTGGATTCATTACTCAACTCCATCCTGTTCGTGCTGCGAATAATTGACGACGCTTATACTGCCCTGCGCGTTTAATTCTGTACAGAGGGCTTTGAACGCTTGCTCGATATTTGACGCATCCTGTGACGCAGGACTGTGCGCGGTAATTTGAATAAAGAGCGTGGGAACCGTGCTTGCGTCGCCCGGCTGTGTGCGGGAAACGAGCTCGGCGATGTTCATCTGATGGCTGTCAAACAGCGCGGTGAAGCGCTCAATCAGATGTGGAGAATCAGGCACTTCAACCTGCACCCAGACGGTAGAAGGCATGGCCGGGCGAGGGCGCGCGGTGGTGCGCTTCATGACGATCAGCAAGTCCAGCTCGGCACCTTTCAGCGGCAGGGTCGATTCAATCAACGTGATGGCGTTCCATGTCCCTGAAAGCAACATAATGAATGTGAACTCTTCGCCGAGCATGGCCAAACGGCTGTCTTCAATATTACAGCCGCAACTGCTTACGTGGCGGGTGATGGTGTTCACGATACCCGGCCTGTCGGCACCCAGCGCAGTGATAACCAGGTAATGTTGTGATGAGGTTGTCAAACCTGTTCTTCCTTTGCATGGTTAAGTCTTCCTAAGGAAAGCATAAAAAAAACATGCATACAACCGCCTGAGGGCCTCAGGTCGCTTGCTTTTATTACAGTTCCAAACGTACCATTGAGACTCTTGTTCGCACAGAGGATGGCTCATGTTCACGGGAAGTATTGTCGCGCTTGTAACACCGATGGATGAAAAAGGTAACGTCTGCCGGTCTAGCATGAAGAAGCTGATTGATTACCATGTCGCCAATGGAACCTCGGCGATCGTTTCGGTAGGGACTACCGGTGAATCTGCAACGCTGAGCCACGACGAGCACGGCGATGTGGTTATGCTGACCCTGGAACTGGCTGACGGACGTATTCCGGTCATCGCGGGCACAGGCGCGAATGCCACCGCAGAAGCGATCAGCCTGACTAAACGTTTTAACGACAGCGGCATTGTCGGCTGTCTGACGGTGACCCCTTACTACAACCGTCCTACTCAGGAAGGTTTGTTCCAGCACTTCAAAGCCATCGCTGAACATACTGACTTGCCACAAATTCTGTATAATGTGCCGTCCCGTACCGGTTGCGATATGCTGCCGGAAACCGTTGGTCGTCTCTCGGAAGTCAAAAATATTATCGGTATTAAAGAGGCGACAGGGAACTTAAGCCGCGTTCATCAGATCAAAGAGCTGGTTTCAGACGACTTTATCCTGTTGAGCGGTGATGATGCGACCGCGCTGGACTTTATGCAGCTCGGTGGCCATGGCGTGATCTCCGTAACGGCAAACGTTGCGGCGCGCGATATGGCTGAAATGTGCAAACTGGCCGCGGCCGGTCACTTTGATGAAGCGCGTGTCATAAATCAGCGTCTGATGCCGCTGCACAATAAATTATTTGTCGAACCCAATCCGATCCCAGTGAAATGGGCATGTAAGGAGTTGGGGCTTGTAGCAACCGACACGCTGCGTCTGCCAATGACACCGATTACCGACCACGGTCGTGATATCGTCAGGGCAGCGCTGAAGCATGCCGGTTTGCTGTAAAGTTTAGGGAGATTTGATGGCTTATTCAGTACAGAAGTCGCGCCTGGCGAAGGTTGCGAGTGTTTCGCTTGTTATGCTGCTCGCTGCCTGTAGTTCAGACTCGCGCTACAAGCGCCAGGTGAGCGGTGATGAATCCTATCTGGATGCGACCCCGCTTGCTGAACTTCACGCACCGGCTGGTATGATCCTGCCGATTCAGAACGGCGATTATAATATTCCCGTGACCAACGGCAGCGGCCTGGTCGGTAAAGCGCTTGATATTCGTCCACCAGCACAGCCTCTGGCGCTGGTGAGCGGGGCGCGTACCCAGTTCACCGGTGATACGGCGTCTCTGATGGTTGAGAGCGCGCGCGGTAGCACCCTGTGGCCGCAGGTTGTCAGCGTCATTCAGGCGAAGAACTACACCATCGATAAACGCGATGATGCCAGCCAGACGTTAACCACCGACTGGATCGAATGGAACCGTCTGGATGAAGACCAGCAGTACCGCGGTCGTTATCAAGTCTCCGTTAAACCACAGGGTTATCAGCAGGCGGTTAACGTTAAGCTGTTGAACCTGGAGCAGGCGGGTAAACCGGTTGCGGATGCCGCATCCCTGCAGCGTTACAGCACCGAAATGCTGAACGTGATTGCCGCAGGCCTGGATAAAAACGCGACCGATGCTGCCAACGCCGCGCAGAGCCGCAACGGTGTGACCTTCGATGTCCAGAGCGGCGCGGATGATACCGGCCTGCCAATGCTGGTGGTGCGTGCACCGTTTAACCAGACCTGGCAGCGTCTGCCAGCGACGCTGGAAAAAGTGGGCATGAAAGTGACCGACAGCACCCGCTCAACCGGCAGCATGACGGCAACCTATAAGCCGCTCTCCGACAGCGCGTGGCAGGAACTGGGCGCGAAAGATCCTCAGCTTGCCTCCGGTGACTACAAGATTCAGGTCGGTGACCTTGATAACCGCAGTAGCCTGCAGTTTATCGATCCAAAAGGTCACACGCTGACCCAGTCGCAGAACGATGCGCTGGTCGCTGTCTTCCAGGCAGCATTCAGCAAATAAATACGAGGGCTGGTGAATCCAGCCCTTTTTATTTTCGTGCTACGCAAACGTGTGCGTGGCATAATATCCCCAGTTTTGAACACAAATCATCACACCAGGAGTAATGAAGATGCAGAAGCAAGCTGAGTTGTATCGTGGCAAAGCGAAGACCGTATACAGCACGGAAAACCCGGATCTGTTGGTGCTCGAGTTCCGCAATGATACGTCAGCAGGGGATGGCGCGCGCATTGAGCAGTTCGATCGTAAAGGCATGGTGAACAACAAGTTCAACCACTTCATTATGACCAAACTGGCCGAAGCGGGTATCCCGACTCAGATGGAAGCGTTGCTGTCCGATACGGAATGTCTGGTGAAAAAACTGGATATGGTTCCGGTTGAGTGCGTTATTCGTAACCGCGCGGCGGGCTCCCTGGTGAAGCGTCTGGGCATTGAAGAAGGTATCGAACTTAATCCACCGCTGTTCGATCTGTTCCTGAAAAACGACGCCATGCACGACCCGATGGTCAATGATTCCTACTGCGAAACCTTCGGCTGGGTGAACAAAGAGAACCTGGCGCGCATGAAAGAGCTGACCTACAAAGCCAACGACGTGCTGAAAAAATTGTTTGATGACGCGGGCCTGATCCTCGTCGACTTTAAGCTGGAGTTTGGTCTGTTCAAAGGCGAAGTGGTGCTGGGCGATGAGTTCTCACCGGACGGTAGCCGCCTGTGGGACAAAGAAACCCTGGATAAAATGGACAAAGACCGCTTCCGTCAGAGCCTGGGTGGCCTGATTGAAGCGTACGAAGCGGTTGCTCACCGTTTAGGCGTTAAGCTCGACTAACTCCCTCACTTGCCAAAGGATGTTCGCATCCTTTGGCGTCTTACCTTTGTTTCCTATGGTAATCTTGCCGTTAACCGCCTACGATCATAGCTATTATAAATGGAATAGTTAGAGGTGGTTATGCGCTGGCAAGGGCGTCGTGAAAGTGACAATGTAGAAGACAGACGCAGTGATGGCGGCGGCGGTCCTTCCATGGGCGGACCCGGCTTCCGCTTACCCAGCGGCAAGGGCGGTATCATTCTGCTGATAGTGGTGCTGGTCGCGGGCTATTACGGCGTCGATCTCACCGGGTTAATGACCGGTCAGCCGCTGCAACAGCAGCAGCATTCTCAGCGCTCCATCAGCCCGAATGAAGATGAAGCGGCCAAATTTACCTCCGTGATCCTCGCCACAACGGAAGACACCTGGGGTCAGCTGTTTGAGAAGATGGGGCGTACCTACCAGCAGCCGAAGCTGGTGATGTACCGGGGCGCAACCCGCACCGGATGCGGCACCGGACAGTCCGTGATGGGGCCGTTCTACTGCCCGGCGGACGGCACCGTCTATATCGATCTCTCCTTTTACGATGACATGAAACGCAAGCTTGGCGCTGACGGCGATTTTGCCCAGGGCTACGTGATCGCGCATGAAGTCGGCCATCACGTGCAAAAGCTGCTGGGGATTGAGCCAAAAGTGCGCCAGCTGCAGCAAAATGCGTCGCAGGCTGACGTGAACCGCCTGTCCGTTAAAATGGAGCTGCAGGCGGACTGCTTCGCGGGCGTCTGGGGCCACAGCATGCAGCAGCAGGGCGTGCTGGAATCCGGCGATCTTGAGGAGGCGCTGAATGCCGCTCAGGCGATCGGTGACGACCGTCTTCAGCAGCAGAGCCAGGGGCGCGTCGTGCCGGACAGCTTCACTCACGGTACTTCGCAGCAGCGCTACAGCTGGTTTAAACGCGGTTTCGACAGCGGCGACCCGGCGCAGTGTAATACCTTCGGCAAAGCGATGTAATGCTGGCGTTTGAACAGCTGATACGCGAGCTTGAGCGCACCGGCCATCGTCGGCTGGTGGTGCTCAGCGGTGAGGCGCAGTGGACGTTGAGTCAGGCGACTGACCTGCGTAATGCCCTGCCGGGAGACTGGCTGTGGCTGGATGACAATCCCTCAAAAACCCTCAGCGGACTGCTGGGACGCGAATACCTTCACGCCGTTTTTGACGCGCGCGCCGGGTTTGACGTCTCAGCCTTCGCCGCGCTCAGCGGGACGCTGCGCGCCGGAAGCCTCCTGGTGCTGCTGGTTCCTCCGCTTGCTGACTGGGCCGACAGGCCAGACAGCGATTCTTTGCGCTGGAGCGACAGCGCGGAGCCGATCGCCACTCCACACTTTGTGCACCACTTCTGCCGGACGCTTGCCGCCGATTCGGATGCGATTGTCTGGCAACAGCATCGTCCTTTGTCCGTTCCCGTTGCGCCGGATTTACCCGCCTGGCAGCCTGCCAGCGGCGCACCGCAGCGCGAGCAGGCGGAGATCCTCGACGCGCTTCTGACCATGCCTGCGGGCATCGCTGCCGTAACGGCACCGCGCGGGCGAGGAAAGTCAGCGCTGGCGGGGATGCTGCTCAATAGCATTCAGGGGAGTGCGGTGGTCACGGCACCGGCTAAAGGGGCAACGGATGTCATTGCGCGCTTTGCGGGCGAGCATTTCCACTTTATGGCCCCGGATGCGCTGCTGGCCTCCACGCTGCAGGCCGACTGGCTGATTGTCGATGAAGCGGCTGCCATCCCGGGCCCGCTGCTGGAGAAGCTGGTGACGCGCTTTTCGCGCGTATTATTAACCACCACGGTGCAGGGCTATGAAGGGACGGGCAGGGGATTCCTGCTGAAGTTCTGCGCCCGTTTCAGCGGACTGCGGCATTATGCCTTATCGACCCCCATTCGCTGGGCCGCCGGATGTCCGCTTGAGCGGTTCGTGGCAAATGCTCTGTTATTTGATGATGCGCTTATCGATCGCAAACCGGAAGGTGAGGTTCGTATAACGCCGCTGGCGCCGCGGATGTGGGAGAGCGACCCGGCACGCGCGGCAAGCGTTTATGAACTGCTGTGTGCTGCACACTACCGCACGTCACCACTCGATTTACGCCGGATGATGGACGCGCCCGGCCAGCACTTTGCTGTTGCAGAGACGGGGGCTGATATTGCAGGCGCGCTCTGGCTGGTGGAAGAGGGCGGGTTGTCACCGGAACTTAGCCGCGCCGTGTGGGCGGGATACCGGCGTCCACGCGGGAATCTCGTGGCGCAGTCGCTGGCGGCGCACGGCGGCTCTCCGCTCGCGGCGACGCTGAAAGGGCGACGGGTTAGCCGCATTGCGGTTCACCCCCTGCGCCAGCGGGAAGGCATCGGGCAACGGCTTATCCTTAGCGCCAGCGGGGAAGATTATCTGTCGGTGAGTTTTGGTTATACCGACGAGCTGTGGCGTTTCTGGCAGCGGTGCGGGTTTGTGCTGGTGCGGATGGGGAGCCATCGGGAAGCCAGCAGCGGCTGCTACACGGCGATGGCGCTGCTGCCGCTGAGCGAGGCCGGGCGTCGGCTGTGCGCGCAGGAACATCACCGTTTATGCCGGGATATGCGCGTCCTGTCGGCCTGGAACGGTGAAAAGATCCCGGTGGACGACGGCTGGGAAGCTACCCTTAATAGTGATGACTGGCGGGAGCTGGCGGGGTTTGCTTTTGCCCATCGCGCGTTTTCAACCTCGGTTGCCGCGCTGACGCGGTTGTTGCTCACCGTTGATATGCCGCTTCCGGCCCTGCGGGGGAAACTAGCAGGGAAAACGGATGAGCTCGGGCGAAAAGCGTTGCTGGCAAAGCTGCGCTCTGAAACCGCGCAAGCGCTTGAAAGCCTTGATTATCCGCGCTGCCAGCAGTTGAAGGAAGCCATTTTGCAATGGCAATTTTTTCAATGACTTCTTCAGTAAAGTGGCATGGTCATTCCCGCCGGGAGGCGTAGAATCCAGGTCATCTATTAAGGAGACCACCATGAAACATGACCATTTTGTTGTTCAAAGCCCTGACAAACCGGCTAAACAGTTACTGCTTCTGTTTCATGGGGTTGGCGATAATGCCGTCAATATGGGGCAGATTGGCAGCTGGTTTGCGCCCGTTTTCCCGGAAGCGCTGATTGTCAGCATCGGCGGCGTAGAGCCATGCGGCCCGAACGGGCGCCAGTGGTTCTCGGTTCAGGGCGTGACGGAAGAGAACCGTCAGGCGCGTATCGACGCCATCATGCCGACCTTTATCGACGTCATCCGCTACTGGCAGCAGCAGAGCGGCGTAGGAGCCGAAGCGACCGCGCTGATTGGCTTCTCGCAGGGGTCAATCATGTCGCTGGAAAGCGTAAAGGCACAGCCGGGTCTGGTTTCACGGGTGATCGCGTTTAACGGCCGTTTTGCGACGTTACCGACAAGCGCAACCACGCAGACCACGATCCACTTAATCCACGGCGGTGAAGACCGGGTGATTGAGCTCTCGCATGCGGTTGCTGCCCAGGAAGCGCTGATGCGTGAGGGTGGGGATGTGACGCTTGATATCGTTGACGATCTGGGCCACGCCATTGACGACCGCAGCATGCAGTTTGCGCTTGACCATCTGCGCTATACCGTACCGAAGCACTACTTTGATGAAGCACTCAGCGGCGGTAAGCCGGATGACGATGATATTGTTGAGTTTATGTGATTCTTCCCCCTCTCCCATGGAGAGGGGGAATCGGATCGATTACTTCTTCTGATCCTTCTTCGGCCAGTCGTCGTCATCGTCCCACTTGTCGTTGAAATCACGGTGCGGGGGAAGATCCGGCTTGTTGGCGAGAAATTTTTTATGGTCCACGCGCTTAAGGTCTTTAATCACGTTCAGCAATACGCCGACCAGAAAAACCAACACCAGAACCCACCAGTACTTTGAAAGCCAATCCATTCGCTATTCCTCTCAGAGCGTTCGTCAGGCGACGATTTGCTCCATAATACGTTGATACATACGGGCCAGCAGTTGTAAATCTGCCGCATTGACACACTCATTTATTTTATGAATGGTTGCGTTCACTGGCCCCAGTTCGACAACCTGAGCACCCATACGGGCGATAAAGCGTCCGTCTGAGGTACCACCCGTTGTCAGCAGCTGTGGCTTAATTTCATTATAGTGCTCGATGGCGTTCACCACCGCATCCACCAGTTTACCGCGCTGCGTCAGGAACGGCTGGCCGGAAAGCCACCACTCCACGGTGTAACGCAGCTGATATTTTTCCAGCAGGGCGATAACGCGCGCCTTGATCATCTCATCGGTCAGTTCCGTGCTGAAGCGGAAGTTGAACTGGACGACGTAATCCCCCGGGATCACGTTATTGCTGCCGGTCCCGGCCTTGACGTTCGCAATCTGCATGCTGGTCGGCGGGAAGAACTCGTTGCCCTTATCCCACTCAATCGCCACCAGCTCGCTCAGCATTGGCGCGGCGCGGTGGACCGGGTTATCGGCCAGATGCGGATACGCAACGTGCCCCTGAACGCCGTGAATGGTCAGGTTACAGGTCAGCGAGCCACGGCGACCGTTTTTGACGACGTCACCCACCACTTCGGTACTGGACGGCTCACCGACCAGGCAGTAGTCGAGACGCTCGTTGCGGGCCATCAGCGCTTCGACGACCTTCACGGTGCCGTTGTGCGCGCTGGCTTCTTCGTCGGAGGTGATCAAAAACGCGAGGCGGTTTTTGTGGTTCGGATGCTGCGCCACAAAGCGCTCTGCCGCCACGACCATCGCCGCCAGAGAGCCTTTCATGTCTGCCGCGCCGCGGCCAAACAGCATGCCATCGCGAATGGTCGGCTCAAACGGCGGGTTAATCCAGCGATCCGCGTCACCGGCGGGAACGACGTCAGTATGCCCGGCGAAGGCAAGCGTTTCGCCCTGTCCGCGCCACGCCCAGAAGTTCTGGGTATCGCCAAAGTCCATGCGTTCAACGGTAAAACCGATGGCACGCAGGCGTTCAATCATAAGAGCCTGACAACCTGCGTCGTCCGGGCTAAGGGAAGGACGGCGAATAAGCTGCTGAGTCAGCTCAATGACCGGGCATGACATAAACTACACCTCAACGAAAAAAGTCGGAATAAAGGGTTTCACTGAAACCCAGCAGCATAGGCTGCCCTGGCGCGCAGAGCAATGGGCGTTTGATAATTGCCGGCATCTCGAGCATCAGTTTTGCCGCGCTGTCGGCATCGGTGATGCTGGCGCGCAGTGAGTCGTCCAGTTTACGCCAGGTGGTGCCGCGGGTGTTCAGCAGGGCTTCCCAACCCAGTTCGCGGATAGCGCTATGCAGAAATTCTGCATCGAGCCCGTCGGCACGGTAATCGTGGAAGCGGTACTCCACGCTGTTAGCGTCCAGCCAGCGGCGGGCTTTTTTGATGGTGTCGCAATTTTTAATGCCGTACATCACAACCATGGTGAATCCTTTTGATGTTCTGATAATTAAATGTTCAGTAAATTCGAAGATATATCCTTAAGTGGAATATAACACATTCAGGAATCGTCTGGATTAATGTGTCTTCTTAATTCGACTCACAACTGTACGCTGAATATTCTTTCATCATTTAAGCATAGATGTCCATAAACTTTAAAAACCCAATAAAGTCAGCCAATAAAATAAAACTCACCCGTCCGTAGGGTTATTTCAAAATATTGCTGGCCGTCACAAAAAATTGAGGTCTCTCCGTTCATATTTATCATAAATCCCCGCAGGACGTGGGGTACAATCACAGCAATTGGTTAAATAGTCTTCACAATGATGGTACGTTTTTGTAGAATGCGCATAATAATAAGAGAGGTTGTTATGATTGAACGTGAACTGGGGAACTGGAAAGATTTTATCGAAGGCATGCTTCGTAAATGACATTCAGTAAGAATTGCAAGAGCACTAAAATAAGTAAAATAACCATAGTGTGAATTAATCACACAATAAAAAGGCGGCCGATAAAGCCGCCTTTTTTTATTTCAACCACTTACTCAGGACGTTCCTTCAGCGGGAAGCGGCGACGCACCAGCACAAAGAACAGCGGAACGAAGTAAATGGCCAGAATGGTGGCCGAAATCATGCCGCCCATCACCCCCGTCCCGACCGCATGCTGGCTGCTGGAGCCTGCACCCGTACTGGTTGCCATTGGCAGAACACCAAAGACAAACGCCAGCGACGTCATCAGAATCGGACGCAGGCGCTGACGGCAGGCGTGCAGCGTGGCGGCCATCAGCTCGTGGCCTTTGGCATTCATCTCGTTGGCAAACTCAACGATCAGAATGGCGTTTTTCGCCGACAGCCCAATGACGGTGAGCAGGCCCACCTGGAAGTAGACATCGTTCTCCAGGCCGCGCATCCAGGTCGCCAGCAGCGCACCGATAACCCCAAGGGGCACGACCAGCATGACCGAGAACGGGACCGACCAGCTCTCATACAGGGCGGCAAGGCAGAGGAAGACCACCAGCAGAGAGAGCGCGTAAAGGGCGGGGGCCTGCGCCCCGGAGAGACGCTCCTGGTAAGACATGGCCGTCCACTCGAGACCAAAACCGGCGGGCAGCTGTTGCACCAGTTTTTCCATGGTGTCCATGGCGGTACCGGTGCTGACGCCCGGCGCGGCTTCCCCGACGATTTCAACCGCAGAGTAGCCGTTATAGCGTTCCAGGCGTGGCGATCCGCTCTCCCAGTGCGAAGTCGCAAAGGCAGAGAACGGCACCATGCCGCCAGCATTATTTCTGACAAACCAGCGGTTAATATCATCCGGCAGCATGCGGAACGGCGCGGCGGACTGGACATACACTTTTTTCACGCGGCCGCGATCCATAAAGTCATTCACATAGCTCGACCCCCACGCCGTTTGCAGGGTGTCGTTGATATCGTTGATCGACACACCCAGCGCCTGCGCCTTACGCTGATCGATATCAACCTGAAGCTGCGGGCTGTCGTCGAGGCCGTTATGGCGAACGCGGGTCAGGCCGGGATCGTTGCCTGCCAGCGCTAACAGCTTATCGCGTGCCGCCATCAGCGCCGTGTGGCCCGCCCCGGCGTGATCCTGCAGCTCCATATCGAACCCGGCAGAACTGCCCAGGCCGCTTATCGCCGGCGGGCTGCTGGCAAAGACGCGCGCTTCTTTGATGTGCGCAAAGGCTTTTGTCGCACGTTCAATGATGGCAAACGAGGTGCCCGTCCGGGCATCGCGCTCGTCCCAGTCCTTCAGGCGGACAAACATGCGGGCAACGTTCTGCCCGTTTCCGCCCGGGCCGGAACCGACGGTGGAGAAGACCGAGACAACGTTATCTTTCTCTTTGGTGAAGAAATACTGCTCCACTTTCTGCACCACTTTCAGCGTCTGCTGCTGCGTTGCGCCGCTCGGAAGCTGCACCGAGGTGGTGAACATACCCCGATCTTCCATCGGCAGGAACGAGGTGGGCAGGTGCAGGAACAGCCACACCATCCCGCCCAGCAGCACAACGTAAATCATCATCCAGCGCAGGCTGCGGTGCAGTACGCGACCCACGGCAGATTCATAGCGCGCGGCGTTGCGGTTGAACATCCGGTTAAACCAGCCGAAGAACCCTTTCTGCCCGTGATGCTCCCCTTTGTGCAGCGGTTTCAGAATGGTGGCGCACAGCGCGGGGGTGAGGATCAGCGCGACCAGCACGGAGAGCACCATCGCCGAGACGATGGTGATCGAGAACTGGCGATAAATCGCCCCGGTGGTGCCGCCAAAGAAGGCCATTGGGATAAAGACGGCCGACAGCACCATCGCAATCCCGACCAGCGCCCCCTGAATTTGCCCCATGGACTTGCGCGTCGCCTGGCGCGGAGAGAGCCCTTCTTCGCTCATGATGCGCTCGACGTTTTCAACCACCACGATGGCATCATCCACCAGAAGGCCGATCGCCAGCACCATCGCAAACATCGTCAGGGTATTAATGCTGTACCCGAAGGCGTAGAGCACCGCAAAGGTCCCCAGCAGCACGACGGGGACGGCAATGGTGGGGATCAGCGTCGCGCGGAAGTTTTGCAGGAACAGGTACATGACCAGGAACACCAGCGCGATGGCTTCCAGCAGGGTCTTCACCACGTCCTCAATGGAGGCTTTAACGAAGGAGGTGGTTTCATAGGCGACTTTGTACTCCAGCCCGTGCGGGAAATACTGCGACAGCTCGTCCAGACGGTCTAATACCAGTTTTGCCGTCGCCATTTCGTTCGCGCCGGAGGCCAGCTTAATCCCCAGACCGGAGGCCTGATTGCCGTTAAAGCGGCTCAGGTAGTCGTATTTCTCCGCCCCCATTTCCACCGTGGCGACATCGCCCAGACGCACTTCCGACCCGTCCTGATTCACGCGCAGGGTGATATTGCGGAACTGGTCCGGCGTCTGCAGCAGGGATTGCGAATTAATGGTGGCGTTCAGGGCTTGCTTATCAACGGAAGGCGTTCCCCCCAGTTGCCCTACGGCAATCTGGGCGTTCTGGGCTTTGATAGCATCCGTCACGTCGGTTGCCGTCATCTGGTAGCTGTTCAGCTTGTTGGGATCGAGCCAGATACGCATGGAGTACTGTGAGCCGTAGGCGTCGATATCCCCGACGCCGTTGATACGGCTGATGGGATCCTGAATATTACTGGCGACGTAGTCCGCGATGTCCTGTTTATCCATCGAGCCATCTGTCGAGACAAACGCGATGGTCAATATGTTGGTATCGCCGGTTTTACGCACGGTCACGCCCTGGTTTTGCACCGCCTGGGGCAGCTTGCGCATCGCCGACTGCAGCTGGTTTTGGACCTGCTGCACCGCTTCGTCCGGGTCGGTGCCCGCCTTAAAGCTCAGGGTCACCGTCGCCTGTCCCGTGGCGCTGCTTTGCGAGGACATGTACATCAGGTTATCCAGACCCGTCATGTTCTGCTCGATAACCTGCGTCACGGTATTTTCCAGCGTCTGAGCGGACGCGCCGGGGTAGTTTGCGGTGACGCGCACGTTCGGCGGTGCCAGGTCGGGGTATTGCTCAACGGGAAGTGAAGTAATCGCCAGGACACCTGTCAGACACAACAGGATGGCAAGCACCCAGGCAAAAATGGGGCGATCGATGAAAAAATTCGCCATGAAAGTGTGACCTCGTTTTGCTGCACGTCATTATTGTTTATTGCCCGCATAACTTTAGCGGTAAGGCCCAGGTCAAACGTGGAGAAATAAAGGAGATAGTGTAAATTATCATGCGCTTTTCCCTGCGCTTCCCTCTTTACCGTTATTTACCCGTTAACGGCGTGGGCGCCGGAAACGTCACGCTGACCAGCGTGCCGCCGTTTTGCGGCTGTGAAAAGTGCAGCACTCCTCCAAGCCGTTGCGCGCGTTCGCGCATAATGTTCAGACCGTAATGTCCCGGCGGCTCGCTGGCTTCGCCAATCCCGATGCCGTTGTCGCGAATGCTGACGCTGTGCGTACCGTCCGCTGCGGTCACGCAGCTGACGGTGATTTCGCTCGCCTGCGCGTGCTTAATGGCGTTCAGCACGGCCTCACGCACGATCTGCAGCAAATGTACCTGCTTTTGCGCGTCCAGCGCCAGCGAGGAGAGGCGGCAGTCGAGATGCAGTTTCGCCTGCGTCTGGCTCTGCAGCCCGTCGAGGGACTCCTGCAGCGCCGCGGGTAAATTCGCATGGTTCAGCGTCAGGCGGAAGGTGGTCAGCAGCTCGCGAAGCTGCTGCCAGGCGTTGTTCAGCTCGCGGGAGAAGTCGGTGATAATGGCCTGCGCTTGGGTATTTTCTTCCGGCACGGCGCGTTTGAGCAGCGCAAGCTGAATGCGCAGATACGACAGCACCTGCGCCAGCGAATCGTGCAGCTCGCGGGCAATGGTGGCGCGCTCTTCCATCAGCAGCAGCTGCTGGTAATGCTTTTGCGCCTGGTTAAAGTACAGCCCGCGCCCGAGCATGGTCGCCACGCTTCTCATCAGCGGAAGGGGGACGCTGTCCGCCTCGCTTTGCCAGCGCAGCTCGCCGTAGAGCGTGTCCTGCATCAGTACCGGCAGGTTTTGCAGAGGGATACCCTCAGCCTCCGTCCCTTCGCACAGCCGCCAGTCGTCGCTGGTGCGCAGTTCCAGATAATTCATCTGCGTATAGTCATGGACAATCTGCAGGATATGCCGGAAACAGTGGCTGTCTATCTGGCCGGTATTGAGCGCCTGCGAGCACTTGAACAGCATGTCGAGCTGCTGGTGGGCTTCGTGCAGGTGCCGCGTCTTTTCCGCAACCGAGGCCTCGAGCGAACGGTAGAGCGTATCGAGCTCGGCCGACATGTGGTTAAAGGCGCGCGAAAGCTGCCCCAGCTCGTTCGGCAGGGCGCTATCCGGCGCAGGGGTGGCAAACTCGCCGCGCTCAATGCGTTCGCTGGCCGCCACCAGGTTATTCAGCGGCAGCACCACCTGGCGACGGATGCGTCGCAGGGTAAACAGCGTCAGCAGCAGGATCCCGAGTGCGCCAGCCAGCGAGAGCAGGGTGACCGTTTGAATTTTATGTTCGGTGTAGTGCTGGAGGGCGAGCACAAAGGCATCAATGCGGCCGACAAAATCCTCAATATTGCGTTGGTACCACGCGCTGTCGCCGCGGGCGATATGCGCATCCATCTCCTGCCAGGCCACATGCAGCTGCTGATAGCGTGCTTTCACATTGTCCGGGACGTACCAGCGATCCAGCTTCTGCAGGGCAGGCGCGCCGAGCGTCTGTTGCCAGCTCTCGCGATGTGCCGCAAGGGAAGGGCTGTTTCGCTGCATCTCGTAGCCCAGACGATAGCTCTGCATGCGCAGTGAGCCAGCGATGTTGATGGCTTCGGCATCGCGCTGGCTGCTGGCCAGCGTCAGCAACGCGACGGTGCTGCTGAGCACGGATAGGGCAATGATCGAAAAGAAAGCCCAGGCAAGGCTTCCGGAAACGGGTCGTTTAACGGTCACAGAACGGCTCTCTGAATAAAATTGATCTGCCACAGGTTCACTGGAAATAATTGGGCGCTTCAGGCATTTGAACATTGCCCGAACGCACCGTGATGCGTAAATACCATACTCTTATAAAGAGAAAGGTTATTGAACCAAAAACAGGTGTGGTTATGAATCGTTTTATTATGGCTAACAGCCAGCAGTGCATTGGGTGTCACGCCTGCGAAGTGGCCTGCGTGATGGCGCACAACGATGAGCAGCATGTCGTGAGCGAGCGCCATTTTCATCCGCGTATCACGGTCCTGAGATCCGGCGAGAAGAGCCACCCCGTGACCTGTCATCATTGCGAAAATGCACCCTGCGCGCAAAGCTGCCCGAACGGCGCCATCAGCAAATGCGATGACAGCGTACAGGTGAATCAACAAAAATGCATCGGCTGTAAGGCCTGCGCGGTGGCCTGCCCGTTTGGCACGATGGAGATTATCGTCACTCCGCTCAACAATGGCAGCGTGAAGGCCTCGGCGAATAAATGCGACCTCTGTCTGACGCGTCCACACGGCCCGGCCTGTATCGAAAATTGCCCGGCGGATGTCCTCTCCCTGGCGACGCCCGCCGCGCTGGAAAACCTGGCGAAATCGCGCCGACAGCGCACGGCCTGCCTGGAGGCGCAGCCCTGGCATGGTGCCGAGGCCGTCAGCGTGGACGCGCCGCGTACCAAAATGCAGCAGATGCAAACGACCCCGCCCCGCGGCGAGCCCGACAAGCTGGCTGGCGCAGAGCGCGTGGGCCATTTTAACGAAATTTACCTGCCGTTCCGGGCCGAACAGGCCGCCCGCGAGGTGTCGCGCTGCCTGAAGTGCGGAGAGCACAGCATTTGCGAATGGACCTGCCCGCTGCACAACCACATCCCGCAGTGGATTGAGCGCCTCAACGCGGGGGATATCACCGGCGCGGCCGAGCTTTCTCATCAGACCAACTGTTTACCTGAAATTACCGGTCGCGTCTGCCCGCAGGACCGGCTATGCGAGGGAGCCTGCACGCTTCGTGACGCGTCGGGGGCCGTGACGATCGGTAACATCGAGCGCTACATCTCCGATCGGGCGCTGGCGATGGGCTGGCGGCCGGATATGTCCGCCGTCACGCCGTCAGGTAAACGTGTCGCGATTGTCGGCGCGGGGCCCGCCGGGCTGGCGTGCGCCGACGTGCTGGCGCGCCGCGGCGTGAGCGTGACGGTCTATGACCGGCATCCGGAGATCGGCGGTTTGCTGACCTTTGGCATCCCGGCATTTAAGCTCGATAAATCGCTGCTCGCCCGGCGCAGAGAGATCTTTACCGCGATGGGGATCCGCTTCGAGCTGAACTGCGAGGTGGGCCAGGACGTGTCGATGTCGCAGCTCAAGAGCGATTACGACGCCCTGTTTATTGGCGTGGGTACCTATCGTTCGATGAAGGCGGGTATCCCGAACGAGGATGCGCCAGGGGTCTACGACGCGCTGCCTTTCCTGGTGGGCAACACGCGGCATGTTATGGGGCTGGAGGCGACGGCCAGCGAGCCGTTCATCGACACCCGTGGCCTGAACGTGGTGGTGCTGGGTGGAGGCGATACCGCGATGGACTGCGTCCGCACGGCGTTACGTCACGGCGCGGCGACGGTCACCTGCGCCTATCGTCGGGATGAGCCCAACATGCCGGGCTCGAAGAAAGAGGTGCAGAACGCCAGAGAAGAGGGGGCGTCATTTGAGTTTAACGTCCAGCCGGTTGAGCTGAGGCTGGATCCGAACGGTAAGGTCAACGGTATCCGGATGCTGCGTACCGCGCTCGGTGAGCCGGATGCGCAGGGGCGTCGTCGGCCCGTTCCGGTGGCGGGCAGCGAGTTTGTGATGGCCGCGGATGCAGTCATCATGGCGTTTGGCTTTAATCCGCACGCGATGCCGTGGCTGCAGGCGCAGGGTGTCGAAACGGATGACTGGGGGCGGATCGTGGCCTCGGTCGAGAGCCGCTATCGTTACCAGACGACCAACCCGCAGATCTTCGCCGGGGGCGATGCGGTACGCGGCGCGGATCTGGTCGTCACCGCGATGGCGGAAGGGCGTCATGCCGCGCAGGGGATACTCGACTGGCTGGGAGTGGATGTACCACAACATCATTAATCCGGCGGACGACAAAGCGGGATTCACGGCGTAGTATAGGACGACTCATTGTGCCGTGGAGCCCGTATGACCCTGAAAATTGACGTTATCAAAGACAAAATTCTCTCTGAAAACTACTTTGTCCTGCGTAACATCACCTATGATCTTACACGTAACAACGGTGAAGTGATCCGCCACAAGCGCGAGGTCTATGACCGTGGTAACGGAGCAACCATCCTGCTCTATAACCGTGAAAAGCAGAGCGTGGTGCTGATCCGTCAGTTCAGGGTGGCAACATGGGTCAATGGCAATCCTGACGGACGTCTGATTGAAACCTGCGCGGGCCTGCTCGATGACGATGAGCCGGAAGTCTGCATCCGCAAAGAGGCCGTCGAAGAGACCGGCTTTGAAGTGGGCGAGGTCAAAAAGGTCTTCGAGCTGTACATGTCCCCGGGCGGCGTGACGGAAATTGTCCATTTCTTCATTGCTGAATACAGCGACGCACAGCGCACGCACCGGGGCGGTGGCGTAGAGGATGAAGATATCGACGTGCTGGAGCTTCCTTTTGCCCGAGCGCTGGAGATGGTGCGTTCAGGCGAAATCAGGGATGGTAAGGCGGTGATATTGCTGCAGTATTTACAGACAACCGGGCTGATGAACACCCCTTTCGAACGGATATAGCCTGTTTTTCAGGTATATCTGATAAATCCGATTGAGCAACCCCGGCTGGAACACGAAGATACTGCCCTGTTATGCGTTTTCGTTCCGGGATTGTGTCATTCATGCGCTACAGCGTCTTTTTATTTTCCCTGTTTTGTGTGCTCCTCGCGCCGCAGGTGCGGGCTGCACCCGCGCAGCAAGCCTTCTCTGACTGGCAGGTGACCTGCAATAACCAGAACTTCTGCCTTGCCCGCAACACGGGCGAACACCGCGGTCTGGTCATGACGCTCACCCGGAGCGCCGGGGCGAAAACGGATGCCACGCTGCGTATCGATCTCGGCGGTCTTGATACCCCCTCCGTGAAAGAGCCGGATATTGCCCCGCGGCTGCTGCTGGATAATATTCCCCTGAAGCTCGACAAACAGCGCTGGCAGCTCACCCCCTGGCATCTGAAAACGGACGATGCGGCCACCATCACCGCCTTTCTGAAAAACATCCAGGAAGGAAAAGCCCTGACTCTGCGAGGCGGTAAGCAGGTGATTTCACTGGCCGGTCTGAAAGCCGCGCTGCTGTTCATTGATGCCCAGCAAAAGCGCGTTGGCAGCGAAACCGCGTGGATCAAGAAAGGTGACGATCCGCCGTTAAGCGTGCCGCCCGCACCTGCCCTGAAAAAGGTGGCGATCGTTAATCCTACCCCAACACCGCTTTCCCACGCTGAACTGAACGATCTGCTGGATTATGGTACCGGCAGGATGAACAGCAGCCAGTGCTCGCTGGATCCTAACCGTCGCGAAGTGCGCGTCACCGCGTTAACCGATGACAAAGCGCTGCTGATCGTCAGCTGCGAGGCGGGGGCCTATAACACGGTCGATCTGGCGTGGCTGGTGTCACGTAAAAAACCGTTCTCTGCCCGCAGCGTGAGGCTGCGTCTGCCGTTTACGCCGTCAAGCGACAGCAGCGAAATCGAGTTGATGAACGCCAGCTTTGATGAAAAGACGCGCGAGCTGACCACGCTCTCGCTGGGGCGCGGTATGGGGGATTGTGGGATCCAGACGCGCTGGCGGTTTGACGGCCAGCGTTTCCGCCTGGTGCGCTATGCCGAGGAACCCAGCTGTGATAACTGGAATGGGCCAGACGCCTGGCCCACGCTGTGGATCACGCGGTAGCTTTTTGCCGGGTGGCGCTGTCGCTTACCCGGCCTACGGTTTGGTGGTTTTGTAGGCCGGGTAAGGCGTAGCCGCCACCACCCGGCAACGCAGACCGCACTAAATCACGCTCAGCGCCTTCTCTACCACGTTCTCAACGGTAAAGCCAAAGTACGGGAACAGCTTGTCGGCAGGGGCGGACTCACCGTAGCCCCGCATCCCAACAATCGCCCCTTTGAGCCCGACATACTTGTACCAGTAGTCGGCAATACCGGCCTCCACCGCCACGCGCGCCGCGACGTTAGAGGGCAGCACCGATTCCCGGTACGCCTCGTCCTGGGCGTCAAAGATATCCGTTGAGGGCAGGGACACCACGCGCACCGCGTGGCCTTCGGCGGTCAGTTTTTCCGCCGCTTTCACCGTGATTTCCACCTCGGAACCGGTCGCAATCAGGATCACGTCCGGCTTGCCGCCGCTGTCTTTCAGGATATAGCCCCCGCGGGCAATGTTTTTCACCTGCTCCGGCGTGCGCTCAATCTGCGCCAGGTTCTGGCGTGACAGGATCAGCGCCGTCGGGCCGTTATGGCGTTCTACCGCCAGCTTCCAGCCCACTGCCGCTTCGACCTGATCGCAGGGGCGCCAGGTGCTGAAGTTGGGCGTTAAACGCAGGCTCGCCAGCTGTTCCACCGCCTGGTGGGTGGGGCCGTCTTCTCCCAGACCGATGGAGTCGTGGGTATAGACCATAATCTGCCGCGCCTTCATCAGCGCTGCCATGCGCGCCGCGTTACGGGCGTACTCGACGAACATCAGGAAGGTGGCGGTGTAGGGCACGAAGCCGCCGTGGTGGGCGATGCCGTTGGCGATCGCGGTCATCCCGAACTCGCGCACGCCGTAGTGGATATAGTTCCCGGCAATATCCTCCTTCAGCGATTTCGAGCCCGACCAGATGGTCAGGTTACTCGGTGCCAGGTCCGCCGAGCCGCCCAGCAGCTCAGGAAGGAGAGGGCCAATCGCATTCAGGGTGTTTTGCGACGCCTTACGGGTGGCGATTTTTGCCGGGTTGGACTGCAGGTTTTCAATCAGCGCCTGGGTTTTATCGTCCCAGTCCTCCGGCAGACCGCCGCTCATGCGCCGGGAAAACTCGGCGGCCAGTTCCGGGTACGCTTTTTTGTAGGCGGCAAATTTCTCGTTCCAGGCCTGCTGGGCTTTCTCACCGTCTTCACGGGCATCCCACGCCCGGTAGATCTCTTTCGGGATTTCAAACGGCGGGTACTTCCAGCCCAGCTTCTGCCGGGTCAGCGCCACTTCTTCGTCACCCAGCGCCGCGCCGTGCGCCTCTTCTTTACCCGCCTTGTTCGGCGAGCCGAAGCCGATAACCGTGCGGCAGATAATCAGGGACGGTTTGTCCTTCACGCTCTGCGCTTCCTGAATCGCTTTTTTCACCGCCTCAGGATCGTGGCCGTCGATCTCGTGCACCACGTGCCAGTGGTAGGCCTCGAAGCGTTTTGCCGTGTCGTCGGTGAACCAGCCCTCGGTTTCCCCGTCGATGGAGATGCCGTTGTGATCGTAGAAGCCAATCAGCTTGCCGAGCCCCAGGGTGCCCGCCAGGGAGCAGACCTCATGGGAAATCCCCTCCATCAGGCAGCCGTCACCCATAAACACGTAGGTGTAGTGATCGACAATCTCGTGGTCCGGCTGGTTGAACTGTGCCGCCAGCGTACGCTCGGCAATCGCCAGCCCGACCGCATTTGCCAGCCCCTGACCGAGCGGCCCGGTGGTGGTCTCCACGCCCGGCGTATAGCCGATCTCCGGGTGACCCGGGGTTTTAGAGTGCAGCTGGCGGAAGTTTTTCAGCTCCTCAAGCGGCAGATCGTAACCGGACAGGTGCAGCAGGCTGTAGAGCAGCATCGAGGCGTGGCCGTTGGAGAGAATAAAGCGGTCACGGTCGTACCAGGTGGGATCGTTAGGGTTGTGCTTCAGGAAGTCGTTCCACAGGACTTCGGCAATATCGGCCATGCCCATCGGTGCGCCGGGATGGCCAGAATTGGCTTTCTGCACGGCATCCATGCTGAGGGCGCGGATGGCATTGGCGAGCTCTTTACGGGACATAGTTCACTCCGTGGCAAGGTTAAAGTTTGGCAGCGAGAAGATCTTCAAGTTTGCGCTGGTCGACAGCGAACAGGCGGATACCTTCCGCCAGTTTTTCCACGGCCATGGCGTCCTGATTGTGCTCCCAGCGGAATTCGGCTTCGGTCATGGCTTTCGGTTTTGGCAGAACGGTAGAGGTGGGGATCAGCTTGCGGATGACCGTCTCTTCTTTGTCCTGTAGCTCCTGGAGCAGGTTAGGGGAGATGGTCAGGCGGTCGCAGCCCGCCAGGGCGAGGATCTGCTCGGTACGGCGGAAGCTGGCCCCCATCACGATGGTTTCGTAGCGATGCTGCTTGTAGTAGTCGTAGATATTGCGCACCGATTTCACGCCCGGGTCCTCATCCACCACGTACGGATCCATCGGCTGTTTCGCCTGGTACCAGTCGTAGATGCGGCCAACAAACGGTGACACCAGGAACACGCCCGCTTCGGCACAGGCGCGCGCCTGGGCAAAGGAGAACAGCAGCGTCAGGTTGCAGTGAATTCCCTCTTTTTCCAGCACCTCTGCCGCGCGGATGCCTTCCCAGGTCGACGCCAGCTTGATCAGAATGCGTGATTTATCGATCCCCTGCTCCTGGTAGAGTTCCACCAGGCGGCGAGCCT
>OJYG01000045.1_pt1 | contig 63788 bp, 68 predicted proteins | sample 1600841 | NCBI WGS metagenome assembly OJYG01 (sample SAMN04436709, study PRJEB24849) | human gut metagenome | biome: human gut; feature: NICU; material: stool | host: Homo sapiens | place: USA: Saint Louis, MO | collected 2010-09-09
CTTAACCCAACATCTCACGACACGAGCTGACGACAACCATGCACCACCTGTCACCAGTGCCCCGAAGGGAAACCCTATCTCTAGGGCAGTCACTGGGATGTCAAGACCTGGTAAGGTTCTTCGCGTTGCTTCGAATTAAACCACATGCTCCACCGCTTGTGCGGGCCCCCGTCAATTCCTTTGAGTTTCAACCTTGCGGTCGTACTCCCCAGGCGGAGTGCTTAATGCGTTAGCTGCGGCACTAAGTCCCGGAAAGGACCTAACACCTAGCACTCATCGTTTACGGCGTGGACTACCAGGGTATCTAATCCTGTTCGCTCCCCACGCTTTCGAGCCTCAGCGTCAGTTACAGACCAGAGAGCCGCTTTCGCCACCGGTGTTCCTCCATATATCTACGCATTTCACCGCTACACATGGAATTCCACTCTCCCCTTCTGCACTCAAGTTAAACAGTTTCCAAAGCCTACAATGGTTGAGCCACTGCCTTTCACTTCAGACTTTTCTAACCGCCTGCGCTCGCTTTACGCCCAATAAATCCGGACAACGCTCGGGACCTACGTATTACCGCGGCTGCTGGCACGTAGTTAGCCGTCCCTTTCTGGTTAAGTACCGTCACAGCATGAACTTTCCATTCTCACACTCGTTCTTCCTTAACAACAGAGCTTTACGATCCGAAAACCTTCTTCACTCACGCGGCGTTGCTCGGTCAGGGTTCCCCCCATTGCCGAAGATTCCCTACTGCTGCCTCCCGTAGGAGTCTGGGCCGTGTCTCAGTCCCAGTGTGGCCGATCACCCTCTCAGGTCGGCTATGTATCGTTGCCTAGGTAGGCCATTACCCTACCTACTAGCTAATACAACGCAGGTCCATCTACTAGCGATGCAATTGCATCTTTCAAGCATCTAACATGTGTTACATACTGTTATGCGGTATTAGCTATCGTTTCCAATAGTTATCCCCCTCTAATAGGTAGGTTACCTACGCGTTACTCACCCGTTCGCAACTCACAGTCTATGGTGTAGCAAGCTACGGTATAAACTGTGCGTCCTACTTGCATGTATTAGGCACGCCGCCAGCGTTCGTCCTGAGCCAGGATCAAACTCTCATATAAAGTTTGAGCTCTCACTCATTTCTGTCACTGACAGATTTATTGTTTCTTCTTAATGTTTGACGGACTGTCTTCTTAAACAGTCGCCTGCACATTGGTTCGTCTTGTTCAGTTTTCAAAGGTCTTTGTCGCCCCTCAAGTGACAACTATCTTAGTATATCATCTCCTTCTCTTCTTGTCAATACCTTTTTTCATCTTTTTTTATTTTTCTTAAACTTTTTCTTCCAATTTGATAGCTGGCAACATTTATTTGTTTTTGTTAAAGAAGTTCCCATAGCCAAAAATACAAACATTTAATTTTAGAAATGTCATATGAGATGGATATAATTATTAAAAAAAGGAAGCAAGTAACGAGAAATTAACTTATGACTTCTTTACTTTTAGGAAGATGGTGGCTGATATTTTTGAAGTCAGTTGGTTCAGCTAAACAAGTTTATCTTATTGTTACCTTAACTAAAGCAAGAAAAACTATCAATCCAACCTTTTCTTTGGCTTATCAAAATGATAATTTCACCACTTTAATGATTAAATTTAATCGGAAAACACTAAAATTTTACAAAGAGAAACCAATCTACACTCTTGACGAAAACGATTTTTTAGGATAAAATAATAAACGTTGTGGCGGTATAGCCAAGTGGTAAGGCACGGCTCTGCAAAAGCTTGATCGTCGGTTCAAATCCGTCTACCGCCTTTCAGTACCTGACTTATCAGGAATTAACCGAATGAAAAGCCCGTAAAGTCGGGCTTTTTTATTTTTTTGTTCGGTTAAATTAGGTCAAATATAATGAAGTTGGTGGATGAATTTGAGGCAAACATTTTCAACAAGAGTTTATTTTTCATCAAAATAGCACAAAAAATGAGCCAAAACCAATAACTATAAAAATTGATTTCTAGCTCACTTTTTGATTATAATTCAGCAATTTGGTTTAGATTTACTTCGGCAACTGTATCATTCCCGAATAGCGAAATAATCATTTTCACTTTGTTGTTGTCAATTTCGGTGATTTTACCCGTATAATCTGCAAAAGCGCCGTCAATGATACGTACGGTATCGCCAACTTTCACATCAATATCAAATTCTTGAACGGTTTGTCCCATTGAAATCAAGATTTGGCGAATTTCCTCTTCCAAAAGCGGTGTTGGTTTAGAGCGGTTTCCATGTGAGCCGACAAAGCCTGTTACGTTTGGTGTGTTCCGTACGACGAACCATGCTTCGTCTGTCATCACCATTTCTACCAAGACGTAACCTGGGAAACGATTTTCTTCAACTTCTTTGGTTTTTCCGTTTTTCTCCACTTGTACCGTTTGCGTTGGAATTTCTACGCGCAAAATATTTTCCAACATATTATAGGTTTGTGCACGTTGTAAAAGATTTTCTTTTACTTTATTTTCATACCCTGAGTATGTCTGCAAGACAAACCAGCCTTTATCAAAACTGTCCATGAGTTCTTCCTTTCCTAAATAAAAAAGCCTGTGGGCTTCGGTTTCTTTCTAGCCCTATTATACCATAAAAATAGCCAATGCAACCTTTTAACTGCTATTTTTTACAATAAAAACCTACTTGACAAATAGCAAGCAGGTTAAAAATTAAAAGATATTTAACAATCGTACTAAACCTCTTGTAACAAAGAGATCGAAAAGATAAATAATAACAACAAAGAAAGCGGTGTATTCCATGACTGAGATAAAATCTATCCAGCTTTGCTTTCTAGTTGGCCAAGTTGTATCTTTTAACACTTGAAATGTATCTCTGATGAATTTCACAACTTTCTCCTATCTAGTTTCTTTATGAATTGTATATTTACTGCAATGTTTACAATATTTATTTACTTCCAGACGTTTTGGTTTTGGCGTACTACTCAATTTGATTGAATAGTTTCTCGATCCACAAACCGTACACGCCAGACTCGCTTTTTTTAGTGCCATAACGCCTCCATCTTGTTTATTATATCAAGAAAGCCCATTTTTGACAAGTCTATTGGAACCAACTCTTAACCGTGTCCCAAAAATTCTGTGCTTTTTCAGGAATCTTAGCATCGTCAATTGCTTTCTTAGCTTGGTCAACCAAATTCTTAGCTTTATCTTGCACATCTTTCAAGACATCTGAACGATTGTCACTTTGATTCGTAGTGTTATTTGTACCACTCGTATCAACCGGTGCAATACCATTTTTTGCATAGGCATTTTCATCACCGAACTTCGTACCCTTTGTATACGGTAAGATACTATTTGCCACACTTCGGAAAATAGCTGAAGCTTCATTGGCACTTGTGCCTGTCAGATAATGATTTTCATCTGTCTTTGGAAAACCTAACCACTGACTGATAACCACATCTGGCGTGTAACCAATAACCCATTGGTCTCCTGATAAATCTGGGTTAAAGTCAGTCTCTGTCGTCCCTGTCTTCCCAGCCATGTCATAGCCGTAAGGAGCTGCATAAACACCTGTACCATTGGTAAATGTTCCCAGCATCATACTAGTCATTTTTTCTGTTGTTGAGCGGTTGAGCACTCGGGTCGAGGTGGATTTATGAGTTTTAACGACTTGTCTACTAGCATTTTCAATTTTGGTAATCAAATGAGCATCATTCATAACACCATTATTTGCAAAAGTCGAGTAGGCTTGTGCCATTTGTAGCGGATTGGTTGTTACGCCACTACCGAGAGCCACCCCAAGAGTCTGATCCACTTTATCCATATTCAAGCCAAATTTTTTACCATATTCAAAAACTTTTTTCAGTCCCAATTCATTAGCAGCAGCAACCGCTGGAATATTTAAGGATTGCGCTAAAGCCTGATACATTGGCACAGTCGGACTGGATTGAATCCCAGCATAGTTATTCACGGTGTAATTTCCATACGTTGTTGTACTATTATCCAATTCTTTATTGATGGACCAACCTGCTGCAACTGCAGGGCTGTAAACCGCCAAGGGCTTAATGGTAGAGCCCGGACTTCTTGAAGATTGTGTGGCATAGTTAAAACTTCTAAAACCAGCACTGGTACTATTGATTTGGCCGACAAGAGCACGAACACTACCTGTCTTTGGATCAAGTGCTACACTTCCTGATTGAGCTCGTGTACCATCTGCTGCTTGTGGAAATAAATCTTTACGGTCATAAATGACTTGCATGCTAGCTTGGTAATTTTGATCGAGCTCTGTGTAAATGCGATAGCCGTTATTGACAATATCAGCTTCTGTTAAGCCATAATCTCGCACTGCTTCATTGATAACCGCATCAAAGTAAGACGGATAACGATAATCTGCCGATTTTCCTGTATAAGTATCTACCAGTTGACTACCTAAACCATTTGCTGCTGCTTGGTTTGCAGTATTTTGATTGATATAACCTGCTGCTACCATATTTTGTAAAACGGTATTGCGTCGATTCGTTGCGTTTTTTATAGAAGCAAGCGGATTATATAGTTCCGGTCCTTTGAGCATTCCTGCTAAAGTAGCAGATTGGTCGAGGGTCAACTGACTGGCAGATACGCCGAAGTACTTTTTAGAGGCATCTTCTACACCCCACACACCATTCCCAAAGTAAGAATTGTTGAGGTACATAGTGAGAATCTGATTCTTACTATATTTCTTGGTTAACTCTAAGGCGAGGAAAAATTCCTTTGCTTTCCGCTCAATAGTCTGATCTTGAGACAAGTAAGCATTTTTGGCTAATTGCTGCGTAATGGTGGATCCACCACCCGAACGTCCCGCTGTCAAAATCGCCATGATAAAACGACCATAGTTAATCCCACTATTTTTATAAAAAGAACGGTCTTCTGTCGCAATGACAGCATGTTGCAAATTTGGACTAATCTGGGACAACTCTACGTAAGTTCCCTTTTGCCCTGACAAACTTCCAGCTTTTTTGCCGTCCTTATCATAAATAGCTGTTGTTGCTTTCAAAGCATTCTGCAAATCATTCACATTAGTGGATTTGGCAACATAAAAGAGATAGCCTCCTGTCACCAAACCAAAACCAAGTCCCAAAATCAAGACAATCTTCGTCAGGTGATAGCGACGCCAAAATCGACGAAATGGGTGTTGAGAAATCGGCTTTTTCCGACTTTTTCCAGACCGGCTCAAATGTGATTCGCTTTCTTCCACCTCTGTCACCTCTTGATGGTGGCGCTCAGGACTGTCCTTTTTAAAATGATTCACTACTATTTCAAATAATTCACTCAATTTTTTCATATCCCTATTCTATCACCTTCTCCATATCCAGACAAGAAAGGACCTCTTATCAAGCGTTTCGTTTAGAAAACTTTAAGAAATTGTTCAAGAGTTAGCTGACTATTTGCAATCATCTACTATTTTGTTACAATAAAATCATGCATTTTACAATTACGATTCCACAAGGTCTACCAGAGATGACAGTCAAAGAACTGCTGGAAGAACATTTTTTGATTCCACGGAAGATTCGCCATTTTTTGCGTATCAAAAAACATGTCTTCGTCAATCAAAAAGCGATTAACTGGCAGAGCATTATCCACCCACATGATAAAATTACATTGATTTTTGACGAAGAAGATTATCCAGAAAAGTCTATTTTAATGGGCAAAGCTAATCTTGTGGAAGAATTATACCAAGATGAACACATCATCATTGTCAATAAACCTGAAGGTATGAAAACACATGCCAATGAACCGGCAGAGCTGGCGCTTTTAAATCATGTCTCTGCTTATGTTGGAAGTACGTGCTATGTCGTTCATCGCTTGGACAAGGAAACTAGTGGGGCTGTCCTTTTTGCTAAAAATCCTTTTATCTTGCCAATCTTAAATCGATTGCTAGAAAACAAGGAAATTTCGCGTGAATATTGGGCTTTGGTACAAGGAGTATTCCAAAAAAAACGTCAAATCTATACAGATAAAATCGGGCGTGACCGTCACGATCGGCGAAAACGGCTAGTGGATAACAAAAACGGGCAATACGCTGAAACGCAGGTCAATAAGCTCAAAGAAATTGGAAACAACACCCTTATCAAGTGTCTACTTAAAACTGGGCGAACTCATCAAATCCGTGTACACCTTGCTCATCATGGGCATCCTATCGTTGGCGATCCATTGTACAATCCGCAAAAAGCAAAACGTCTCATGCTCCATGCTCATCGCTTAACGTTCACACATCCTTTTACGCTTGAAAAAATTAGTGTCGAAGCCAGCTCTCAGAGCTTTGAGAAAGGATTGATTTAAAAATAATGGGACTACGAACTAAAAATTGAAAATTTTTAGTTCGTAGTCCCACCCCCGCAAGGGTGCTTAAACAGTTATCAAGCTGTTTAAGGTTGTAGATGAAGAAAACGAAGTTTTCGTCAAACGTACTCTTCCGAGCTTGAAAAGCGAACAGCTTTGATACTTGCTTCGCAAGTTTTATCTGCCACCTCAAAGCAGTGCTTTGAGCAATCATAGTGGCTTGCTGTGCAAGGCTGATTTCCCGCCTTCAACAATTCAGTGAATTGTTGAAGCTACGTTATTCGTTTATTACTAATTCTAATAGAAACTGGGACACTTTTTGCCCAGCCTCATTTTTCTATGCAACAGTAACAACTTTATAAATTGTTTTAGCAAGTGCCACCTGATAATCTTCTGCACTGTGAGTGTGATCGGTCGTGACAGTAGCAACCTTTGTATCTAAATCAATTTGGACATCCGATACACCTTCTAATTTTAGGAAGTGCTCAGTGACGTGTTTTACGCAATTTTGACAAGATATATTTTCTAAAGTAACAATTTGTTTCATGATGAGCTCCTTTTATAATTTTATTTTAAAGCGCCGCAAACGTAGTGCATTGGTAACGACAGAAACAGAGCTAAAGCTCATGGCAAGGCCGGCTAGCATAGGATTAAGCAGCGGACCGCCAAATACATATAAGAAACCCATTGCGATTGGTATTCCTAAGGTATTGTAGGCAAAAGCCCAGAAAAGATTTTCTTTGATATTTTTAATCGTGGCTTGACTGAGGCGAATGGCTGTCACCACATCTAAAAGGTCGCTGTGCATCAAAACAATGTCGGCTGAGTCAATAGCCACATCCGTTCCAGAACCAATCGCAATCCCGACTTCAGCTTGCACCAGAGCAGGTGCATCATTGATCCCGTCACCCACCATGGCAACCTTTTTCCCCTGCGCTTGCAAATTCTTGACGATATCTGCTTTGCCGTCCGGAAATACTCCTGCAATGACTTGATTGACACCAGCTTCTCTTGCAATGGCTTGAGCTGTTTCCTCACGGTCCCCTGTCAGCATCACCACTTCTAAGCCCATTTTTTGCAATTCAGCAATAGCTTTACAGCTATTTTTTTTGATTTGGTCAGCGACTGCTATCAGCCCAACCAATTGTCTATCCAAAGCAACAAACATAGCCGTCTTTCCTTGATGCGATAAGAAAATCAAGTCAGAGATATATTCTCCGAGCTCGACTTGGTATTGTCTCATTAAGTTTTCATTCCCAATTAGAATTTCTTGAGCTTTTACTTGAGCTATAATCCCTTTACCTGAAATCGCTTGAAAATCTGTTACCGATGCTAATGGTATAGCTTCCGCTTTAGCGACTTCTAAAATAGCAATTGCCAGCGGATGTTCTGAATGTTGCTCACTACTTGCAAGCGAATGTAGCAATTCTTCCCGTGTGACATCACCAAAAGTCAACGCATCCGTCAAACTTGGCTTCCCTTCTGTAATCGTACCTGTCTTATCCAGAACGACAACATCTACCAAATGAGTCGCTTCAAGAGCCTGCCCCGACTTAATCAAGACGCCATTTTCAGCACCCTTCCCCGTGCCGACCATAATAGCCGTCGGAGTAGCTAGCCCAAGCGCGCAGGGACAAGCAATGACCAACACCGCAATAAAGATAGAAAGCGAGAATTGCAAACTTTCTCCCGCCAGAAAATACCACAACAAAGCTGCTAAAACTGCCAAACTCAAGACAATTGGTACAAAATAGAGCGAGATCTTATCTGCCATAGCCGCAATAGGCGCTTTCGAGCCTTGCGCTTCCTCTACCAAATGAACAATCTGAGCTAAAGTTGTGTCCGAACCGACTTTAGTTGCTTCATAGTCAATAGAACCCGTTTGATTCATAGTGGCACTGGTAATCACATCTCCGACATTTTTTTCGACAGGAACACTTTCACCTGTCATCATGGACTCATCTACATAGGTCTGTCCAGAGATAACCATACCGTCTACCGGCATACGTTCTCCCGGTTTAATCCGCACAATATCTCCAACCTTGATGTCTTCTGTATCAATTGTTACGACTTCGCCATAGCGAATAACGGTCGCTTGGTCGGGTACCAAACTCATCAAACTTTGAATCGCTTGTGAGGTTCGACCCTTGGCATTGGCTTCCAGATATTTCCCCAGTAAAACAAGAGTGATAATCACACCAACTGATTCAAAATACAACTGGTGTACAAAAGTATGATGCCCCAGTAAAACTTGAACGACCGAGTACAAACTATACAGAAAGGCTGAACTCGTTCCTACAGCAATCAAACTATCCATGTTTGGATGCCGTTTTACCAAATTCCGAAAACCACGTACATAAAAACCGCGACCAACCCAAATCGCTGGCAAAGTAAGGAAAAATTGCGCCAATACAAAGGCAATGGGATGCGTCATGTGATCTAAAAAGGAGGGTAACGGCAAGCCAATCATGCTCCCCATTGAAATATAGAGGAGTGGCACGGTCGCTCCTGCCGCAAACCAAATCTGACGCGCCATTTGGCGCACATTTTCTTGCTTTTCAGTGACTTGCTTCGCATAATCAGACTGCCTTTGTTCTCCCTTTTCTGTCGCTTGGTAGCCCGCTTCTTTCACAGCGTCTAAGACTTGCTCGCTTGCAAATCCTTCTTTGGGAAAAACTGTCAATTTTTCCGTCGCCAAGTTCACCGTGGCTTCTTCTACTGTTGACAAATCGTTGACGACCATTTCAATGGTCATCGCACAAGCTGCACAGGTCATGCCGGATAATTTATACTCTTTTTTGTCTTTTTCCATTTCTTACTCCGCCATTTTCGATTGATTCGTGTCATCTTGACAATGCGCGCCACAAGTACATTGACCTGGTGGACAATTGCACTGAATCGTCTCCGGTGCTTGTACCTGCTTTTCTTTTACAACATCTAGGATTCGAGACAAATCTATTTGACTGAATTGATTGCTTTCTAGTATTGAAACTACTAAATCACCATGCTTGGTATTGCACATATTACCAAGCAAGGTACGCCAACTATTTTCCAAGTGTTCATCTTCTAAAATTAACGCATCATAGTAAAATTTCCCCTCAATCTTTTCCATTGAAATAAACTCTTTGGTTTTCAGACGATTAAGTAAGGTTTTAACAGTAGCCGGTTTCCAATCAAAATCAGCTTCTAAACGCTCCACCACCTCAGTACTTCTGCTATGAGGATACGCCCACAAAACACGCATAACTTGCCATTCTGCCTGACTAATATTTTGTTGTTCCATTTTGTTTCATCTCTTTTTTGATTACAATTGTAATTTTCGATTCTTTTATAGTTTACATCTGTAATCAGAGTTTGTCAAGCAAAAAAATCGAGAAGATTGCTCAACTCGATTTTTCTCTTTCTGTATAAAAATTTGTGGTTTTATCAATGCGCAAGCATTTCTTGAGCGATTTCTTGTCCACTTAATTTCGTTGGGTAGTAAGTTGGCCAATTTTCTAATTCGTTAAAGAGGGCTTCTTGGCTTTCACCGCCGTAGAAGATATGGAAATGCGCTGCTTTCGTTGGTGCAATATTATGGTCGCTAAACTGAACATATTTATACTTACCTGCATCTGGGTCTGTCGCTTCAAACATGAAACGCACGCCTCGGTTTCCTTTAGAGTACGTCAATGTATGCTTACCAACATATTTATAAGTATATTTCTTCTTTTGTCCGTTGACTACAAATTCCATAGTCTTATCTGTGATATTGATATGAGACACATCTGTCTTGTAGCCTTTTTCATAATACGCTTTGTACTCAGTAGCTGTCATCTTACCGCTTAATTTTGCTTTGTAATCAAAGACTTGGTCTAAAGTTCCATCTTGCAAATATGGATAAACGGATTGCCATTGACCTGCATAGTCAGACAACGTACGGTCTTTGACAGCACTATCTTCAAAGTAGCCATTTTGTACAGTCTTTGTATTTTTTTCTTTTTCAGCAGAAATTTCAGTACCAGCTTGATCTGTCGTCTTTTTCAAAGCTTTCAAGTTTGATTGCATGATGGAAATGTAGTCTGCTCCATCTTTTGTTTGCTTTTCAGTTAAACTTTCAAGCGGATTAAGCACATCTAACTTCACACCCGTTTCTTTTGCCAAAGTAGATGCCAGTGCTTGAGAAGCATTTTCTTCAAAGTAAATGTACTTGATATTGTTTTTCTTAATATATTTTGTCAATTCAGCCAAACGTGCCGCTGAAGGCTCACTATCTGGTGAAAGTCCTGAAATAGGCACTTGCTTCAAACCGTAGTCTAACGCTAAATAACGAAAGGCTGCGTGCTGTGTCACAAAGCTCTTTTGTTTGGCATTTGCCAATCCCGCTGTGTATTCCTTATCCAGAGTTTCTAATTTCTTAATGTAAGCTGCTGCGTTCTTTTGGAAAGTCGCTTTCTTATCGGGATAGCGTTTACTTAAGCTGTCACGAATATTTTCCACCATTTTAATAGCACGTTTTGGTGATAACCATACATGAGGATCGTATTCATGATGATGTCCTTCTTTACCATGATCATGATCTCCTTCCTCTTCTGTACTAGGAAGTAGCAACATCTTCCCAGTCGCCTTCACCACATTCACTTTACCTTTTTTCAAGGTTTTAAGCAATTTTGGTACCCAAGTTTCCATATTTTCATTTTCATATACAAAAGCATCTGCATCTTGAATCGTTGCAACTGCTTTGGCAGAAGGCTCGTATTCGTGCGGTTCTGTTCCTGCACCAATCAAGAGTTTGACATTGGCAGTATCGCCTGCTACTTGCTTGGTAAATTCATAAACTGGGTAAAATGTTGTGACAACATTTAATTTCCCATTTGCACTTTTTTGATTGGAACAAGCCACTAAAAAGAGACTTAGTAAGCTTGCTACTAATAGACCAATTTTCTTCATTTTTCACTCCTATTTGATAAATTTTTTTAATAGATTCACTATTAAAAATACACCGACAAAAATAATCGTAATACTTGCACTGGCTGGCGTTTCAGCATAGTAAGAAATATACAATCCAGCAATCATACCTACAAATCCAATAAAATTCGCTAATAAAATGACCGACTTGAAATTTTTCCCAAGTCGCAAAGCAATACTTGCCGGCAACACCATAATGGTCGATACCAACAGCGCACCTGCCGCTGGAATCATGAGAGCAATGGCAACACCTGTCACGATATTAAATAGAATAGACATAGTACGCACAGGTAGACCGTCCACAAAGGCTGTATCTTCATCAAAGGTCAAAATATACATTGGCCGAATGAAGAGAAAAGTCAACACAAGTACAATCGCCGCAATAACAAACAGCGAAATCACCTGCTCCGTACTAATCGTAACAATAGAACCAAACAAATATTGGTCTAGGCTCATGGAACTGGAGCTTTTGCCCCTGCTCATCACAATCAAAGCAATAGCAAGTCCTGTCGACATTAAAATGGCTGTTCCGATCTCCATGAAATCTTTGTAGATAGTGCGCAAATATTCTAGAAAAACTGCCGCAATCATCACGATAATGACTGTTGAAATTGTAGGTGAAATACCCAATACCAAGCCAAATGCAACTCCTGAAAGCGACACATGACTAAGTGTATCACTCATTAAACTTTGACGACGTAGAATTAAAAACGTTCCTAACACAGGTGAGAACAAACTCATAGCAATCACAGCCAGAAAAGCCCGTTGCATAAAATCATAAGTTAGTAAATTAAACATGGCTCACCTCCTGATCACTCTCGTGAACATTGAAGCACCGCCATGGCGAATCTTGATTTCGCACCAAATGAATATTGCGGTCCGCATATTTTCTAACTTCCTCTGGATCATGCGTAATCATCAGCACAGCCTTGCCGTGCCGATGCGCACTATGGTGCATTAAATCATAAAATTCATCCTTGCTACCAGCATCCATCCCCGTTGTCGGCTCATCCAAGACAAAAATATCCGGATCCGAAGCAAACATTCGTGCAATGACCGCCCGCTGCTTTTGCCCACCCGAAAGCGAGCCAATCCGCTTGTCTCGATGTTCCCACATGCCAACGGCGCCCAGACTGACCTTGATATGTTCTTCATCATGCGCATTCAAACGACGAAACCATCCTTTACGCGGATACCGACCTGATTTAACAAATTCATAGACGGTGCTTGGAAAACCCGCATTAAAACTAGCGATTTGCTGCGGCAGATAAGCAATCCGCAACTTCTTGCCAGCTGTATTCGTCTTAGAAATCGTCACCTTACCAAATCGAGGCTGCAAAATCCCAAGACTAGCCTTGATCAAGGTCGTTTTTGCTGCTCCATTTTCACCTGTCAAAGTCACAAACTCACCACTATCCACATAATAGTTAATATGCTCCAACACAGGCTCTTTGTCATAATAGAAGGACAAATCTTCAACTGTGATATATCTCATTTTCCGATTTCTCCTACTAAGGTTCCCAAGAATTTTTGAATGGTTGCTTGCTCATTAGGAGTGTATTGATTGGCGATTTTTTCGTAAATTTCCAATGTATGCTGATGATGCTGATGATGCTCCGCGGCAACTGGCTTCGCTAATTCTGTCAACCGATAAAAAATAACACGCGCATCTTTCTGATCCTTGAAGGGTTCTAGCAGTTCTTGTTTGATGAGCGATTTGATAGCCTTTGTTACAGCTGCCTGACTGACGTTTAAGCACTTTGCTAACTCTGAGTTTGTCAATGACTCCTCAGACAGCAACATTAAGATGTGCTCTTGGGTATTTGTCAAAGGCATTTCACTTGTACAAGAACCAATCAAAATCTCATGCTGATTCTCGGCTTTTAAAATGATTTCATTTAAGAAATGATCCATTTCATGTGCTAATTGACTCATGTTGCTCCTTTTCTGATTAACCAGTTAATTCTTTACTAGTTAAGTATATCATAAAGAAAAAAAGAGTCAAGTGAAAATTTCAGCTTCTCTCCTATCAAAAAAGGCTTGAATATCATTTCAAACCTTTATATAGCTTCTTTCGCGTTCGTTTTTTCCACGAAAATGGCTCTGAATCTTCTTTAGGATGCTTCAACCCTTCAAATCCAGTACCTTCTAAACTAGTAACTCATTTATTTGCCAAGCTTTTGATATAGTCTTTCGTTCCATCTCGGATAAATTCCTGCGGTGACGCACCATTCAACCATAACAAGTTTGTATGTGGCTGCCAAACAAAGTAATACGAAACACCCGTTTCCACCGAACGGTACTGCAAAAAATGAACACTCTTCTTACTCACCCAGCTATTTACTAATAAATAGAGCTGCTGCCGATACAACATCTTCTCACCTTTATAAAAGATTTTCAAAGAAAGAGTTGAATAATAAATCGTCTGACTCTCTGTTTTCCGAATGAGAAGGTAACTTCCTATCGGAGAATCCGTTGAATCCGTCGGAAAAATATAAGGTAAAAGGAAAAATAAAGCCGGATACAAAACAAAAATGGATAGCACACGCCACATCTCACATAAAATACTTCTCCGAAACACAAAAGTTACAACACGAGATAGACTGATAGAAGTCAGTGCTATGACTAGTACCGAAAGAACAAACTTTTTCAATACTCGCAGTACATTTCCAATCTGAATTCTCAAAGAATGAGTTCTTACCATCACCTGGGAAGCAAGCAATATCTTTTGTTGGTACAAGCCATATCGTTTTAAACATTCATCATGCGTATGATTTCCCATATAAAGAATCAACCTTGTTTGATGGAGCGTATCAGCGTAGTAAACGTGACTCTGATATGACTAAAATAAAGGGTGAAAATTTGTCTGATGGTTTTGAAGAGTAAGTTAAAAAAGTATCGTGCTAGATATAATTTAAATCAAGAAGAATTAGCAAACAATGTTGGTGCTTCTAGGCAAATGAAAAGTCTTATTGAAAGAGAAAAAATTAGACTTGTTCGGTAACTCAAAAGTGGTATACTAAAGCTATGGAAACAACATACGAAAAAGCCTTAAAATTAAACTCAGAGAATTTCAAATTGTTGATAGGTGTTAAAAAAGCGACGTTTCAACTGATGCTTGATTGTCTCACTGACGCTTATCAAGAGCAACACCGAAAAGGAGGACGCCCACGCCGTCTAAGTATGGAAGACCAACTTATCATGACCTTGCGCTACTTACGCTATTACCCCACTCAACGCTTGTTGGCATTTGATTTTGGTGTAGGTGTGGCAACTGTCAATGAGGCCATTACATGGGTAGAGGACACCCTTCGTTCTTCAGGTCTCTTTGATTTAGACCACTTGGAAGCACCTAGCGCCACTGTTGCCATTGATGTCACTGAAAGTCCTATTCAACGCCCTAAAAAAACCAAAGCAAGAATTATTCTGGTAAAAAGAAAAGACATACCATAAAAACTCAAATCATGCTTGATTTGACTAGCCATCGTGCTTGTCAATTGGCTTTTTCAGATGGCCATACGCATGATTTTACCCTTTTTAAAGAGAGTATTGGCTATAGTTTGCCCCAAAATACCCTTGTTTTCGTAGATTTAGGGTATTTAGGCATCTTGAAATTTCACGAAAATACCTTTATTCCTGCTAAGCGTTCTAAACATCACCCCTTAACCCAAGAGGATAAGCAGTTGAATCGCAAGATAGCTAAAATGCGTATTGAAGTTGAGCACTTTAATGCCAAATTTAAAACCTTTCAAATCATGGCACAGCCCTATCGTAATCGTAGAAAACGGTTTGAATTAAGAGCTGAGTTGATTTGTGGCATCATCAACCACGAGATGATGTAGTTACCGAACAAGTCTAATTTTGGAATGACAGGCTAAAAACTTCCGTTGGAGGTTTTCACTCCTCAAATCAAGTCACAAGCGTCTGCGTTTAATTTTCAAAGAGGGTTATTTATGAAAGGTCACGGTCATTTTAGTTCCTAATCCTAGCTGACTTTCCATCTTAATATCGGCATAATGTTGATTGACCGCATGCTTGACAATGGATAGCCCCAGGCCAGTGCCACCCAACTTCTTCGAGCGACTCTTATCAACCCGATAGAAACGCTCAAAAATACGTTCCTGCTCATCTTTGGCAATCCCAACTCCTGTATCTTGTACCGTCAGAACAATCTTGTCCTCATTCGAGGTGATACCGACAGTCACATCTCCCTTATCACGGTTATAGATAATAGCATTATCACAAAGATTATAAATCAAGGAATGAATAAGGGCATGATTACCGGTAATATAAGCTGGTTTCCCTAATAAATGCAAGTTGATATGACGTTCATTTGCCTTAGCAGATAGACTCTCTAAGACTTCCTCTGATATCTGATAGAGATTAATGGGTTCCATAGCTAACTCTTCTGACTCATCAAGATGTGACAGTTTAATAATATCTTCTACCAACTGAATCATACGTTGAGACTCACTGTGGATTTTCTCAGCGAATTGTGGAACATCTTTTTGCGCAACAACATCACTAGCCAACATTTCAGAATACCCAGAAATCAGATGCAAAGGTGTTTTCAGTTCATGAGAAACGTTTGCTGTAAATTCACGGCGCAGCTGCTCTGCCTGAAGTTGCTCTGTGACATCAAAGAAAAGAAGCGCTAAACCAGTCACCTTATCCTCAGACTGAATAGGACGCACCATAACTTTGTAATGCGAGTCATCTAATTGCAAAATCCCTTCTTGCTTGCGACCTTGAAGACCTTTTTCAAGCCAATTATTTAGTGATAGGTTACGGATAATTTGTAACATATCTTTTCCCAAACACGTTCGATCAGTCTGTAAAATATCCTGTGCTGCTTGGTTGATACTGATGATGCGACAGTTATTGTCTAACAAAATCATGCCTTCTTTAATTTTAGAAATAATGGTGTCAAATTCTGATTGACGTTGCTCTATCACAACTTCTCGCTCAGTGACTTCCTTTTGATGTCTGGCAATCCGTCTTAGAAGGGGGGAAATTTCTTCATAGGCATCATTTTCAAGTGGATGATCAAGATCCAGCCGATTCAATGGTTCCACGACACTCTTAGCAATAGAACGTGAAAGCCATAGAGAGAGGAAGAAGGCCAATACAAGAATAAGAGCTAAAGGCTGGACCATCCGAAACAAAAGCACTAAAATACTATGTCTAGTCACAGATAAACGAATAACAGTTCCATTATCCAAGCGCTGAGCAGAATAAAGAGACTGAGTGGTTAAAATTTTCGAGTAGCGAACACTCTCACCGTAACCATCTTTCAAAGCTTCTTTGATTTCTTCTCGATTAGCATGATTGTCCATGGTCTGTGCATCGGACTCATTATCATAGAGAACCTTTCCTTGATTGTCAACCCAAGTGATTCTGACATTTGACATTTTGAGCTCATTAAAATAATCTTGGCCTTCTAGAGAAACCCCTTGAGCAGCTAAGGCTGTCTCCGTCTGCAACTGCTCCTTTTGTACTTGAGTAAAATAACCATAAAGCAAGCCAACAACCATAAATAGGGTCACCAGAAGAACGCCTAGCGTGGCAAAAAAAGTTGAACGAAAGATTTTCTTAATCATCTGTTACCTCCAAACGATAACCAACGCCACGAACTGTCTTAATCAGATGACTAGCATCTCCAAGTTTCATGCGAAGGGTCCCAATATGGACATCAACTGTTCGTGTTTCTCCGATAAAGTGTTCTCCCCAAACTTTATCCAAAAGTTCCTGCCGTGTAAAAACACGGTCAGGATTTAACATCAATAAAGATAGCAGTTCAAATTCTTTCAGAGTTAATTCGATTTTTTGCCCATTTTTTCTAACCGTGTAATTTTTTGAATCCAGAGCGAGATTTTTTATTGTCAAATGAGTTTCCTGTTCCTGATTGGATGTACGTCTGAGGACTGCTTTAATGCGAGAAATCATTTCCATCATACCAAAAGGTTTAACCAAGTAGTCATCTGCGCCCAAATCTAATCCTTTGACTTTATCGAATTCTGTTCCTTTGGCAGTTGTCATGATTACTGGAATATCTTTTGTCATGCCATTTTCGCGTAGGGATTTCAAAATGGTCAATCCATCATCTATAGGCAGCATGATATCTAACAGTATAAGTTTTGGTTGCTCTTCTTCCATGGCTTTCCAAAATAGAAGGGAGTCAGGGAAACCCTGAGCCTCAAACCCTGCTGTTCGTAAAGTATAAAGCATCAGTTCTCGGATATCATCATCGTCTTCAACGCAGTAAATCATGTTTCTTCTCCATTCAGTTCACCAGTGATTGAAAAAATTACCCACTTAGCGACATTGACGGTATGGTCACCAATTCTTTCCAAATATTTGGCAATCATCAAAACATCAATAGTATATTCACCATCATTTCCAAGTTCAGCAATATGGGCAATTAAACTTGCCTTTATTGTATCAAATTCTTTGTCCACTGTGACATCTTTTTGGATAACTTTTAAAGCTAAAGCCTCATCATCATGGACAAAGGCATCCACACTGTCTGTTACCATATTGACAACGTGTTTAACCATTTGCTTGAGATGGCGAAACTCAGCTCCTTCATGAACATGACCATCACCAATAATATCAGCAATTTCAGCAGATTGTGCACCAATACGCTTCATATCATAAACCATTTTCAAGGCAGCTGAAATACGTCGCAAATCCTTGGCTACCGGCTGTTGACGAAGCAATAGTTTAAGACATTGTGATTCAATATCTCTTTCCATCTGCTCAATTTTTTGATAGGTTTTACTGACATCATTGACCAGATGCTGATCATTTTCACTGATGGGCATTAAGGATTTTGAAATGATATCTTCACATAAAGACCCCATCAAAATTAAATTGGTATTGAGTGCATGCAGTTGATTTTCAAAGGTTGAGCGTATCATCCGAATCTCCCTGTTATATAATTTTCTGTGCGTTCGTCTTGTGGCATTGAAAATAGTTGGCTTGTTTTGTTGTACTCAACAATTTCTCCCAATAGGAAGAATGCTGTCTTATCAGAAATTCGCACAGCTTGTTGCATGTTGTGGGTCACCATGACGATAGTATATTTCTTCTTGAGTTCAATAACCAAATCTTCAATTTTTGCTGTTGAAATCGGATCTAAGGCACTTGTTGGTTCATCCATGAGGAGGACGTCAGGTTCAATGGCCAAAGCTCTAGCAATGCAAAGCCGTTGCTGTTGACCACCAGACATTCCAAGAGCAGATTTATTGAGGCGATCTTTGACTTCATCCCAGATAGCGGCTTGTTTTAAGGAACGCTCCACAATTTCATCCAATTGAACTTTATTGTGAATGCCATGAGTTCGAGGCCCGAAGGCAATGTTGTCATAGATACTCATCGGAAATGGGTTTGGTTTTTGAAAAACCATACCTACTTTTTTACGAAGGACATTGATGTCCAAATCGCGATACACATCTTCTTTATCTAATGTGACCTCTCCAGTAATGCGGCAATTTTTCACCAAATCGTTCATTCGGTTAAGACTTTTCAGTAAGGTCGATTTTCCACACCCTGATGGGCCAATGAAAGCTGTAATTTCATTGCTGGCAATTTCCAAATTAATGTTTTTTAAAGCCTTAAAGTCTCCATAGTAGAGATCCAAATTTTTAATTTCTATTTTATTCATCGCTTGTTTTACTTCCTAATCGTCTAGCAATCAAACCCGACACTAGATTAATGATAATAACTAATACTAAGAGAACAACTGCTGTAGCATAGGTTTGATTGACATAAAGTCCCTCTCCTGAGATGGCATACATATGCACAGCCAAAGTCCGTGACGAACTGAAAACACTCTTAGCCACTTCAGCAACCGTACCTGCCGTAAAAATCAAGGCAGCCGATTCTCCCACAATTCGCCCGATCGCTAAAATAATTCCTGAGAAAATTCCCGGCATGGCGCTAGGAAGGACAATTTTAAAAATTGTTCGAAGTTTGCCCGCTCCAAGTGCAAAAGCCCCTTCACGATAAGAGTCTGGTACCGAAAGCAAAGCTTCCTCTGTTGTTCGCATAATCAGAGGCAAAATCATGATACTAAGTGTAACAGCTCCTGACAGCAAGGAAAGTCCCATGTGAGCGAACTTAACAAAGAAAAGGGCACCAAACAGTCCATAGATGATGGAGGGAATCCCAGAGAGCGTTTCGGTTGCGATCCGAATAACACTAACAAAAGGGTTATCCCGGCGCGCATATTCTGCCAAATAAATAGAAGCCCCTATACCAATAGGTACGGCAACACTTAATGCCAATATGGTCATAAAAATCGTATTGATTAAGGCCGGTAACAGAGAGACATTCTCACTATTGTAAGTCCAAGCAAACAAACTCATGTTTAAATTGGGCAAGCCTTTAACCAGAATGTAGCCTACCGTGAAAGCAATACCTACAAAAGTTGCCAAAGCAGCCCCATAAACTAAAAAGTACAAAATTAGTGACACCAGATCCCGCCGACGTGACTGCCAATTTTGCTTGAAACTGCGGTGATTGATATTTTCCATACTCACTCCTCTTTATGTAACAACGAAAAGCTGATATTAATGATTAGGACAAATATAAAGAGAACAACAGCTGTCCCTATGAGAGCTTCTCTGTGAAGACCACTAGAGTAACCCATCTCCATAACAATATTGGTTGTCATAGTTCTGACTCCTGATGTCAAGGAATCTGGCAAGACAGCTTGGTTACCTGCAACCATGATAACTGCCATAGTTTCTCCGATTGCACGTCCAACCCCTAAAATGACAGCCGCCAAAATTCCTCGCTTCGCTGCTGGCAGTACCGCAAAAAAGATGCTACGCTCATGGGAAGCCCCCAGAGCTAAACCACCTTCATAATACGACCTGGGAACAGCACGAATAGCAGCCTCAGAAACACTGATAATAGTTGGTAAAATCATCAAACCAAGCAAAATCGAGGCGGTAAGAACCCCCATGCCAAAGCCACCGATGTTATCACGAACAAAGGGAACTAAAACAACCAAACCAAAGAAACCATAAACAACCGATGGAATTCCTGCCATGAGGTTAATAGCCGCCTTGAGTGGTCTGTAGATGACTTCAGGACAAAAAGAAGACATAAAAACGGCTGTCAAAACTCCAACGGGTACTCCAACAATAAGAGCCCCTGCTGTCACATAAAGTGAGCCTACAATCATTGGAAAAATACCAAAAAGATTATTAGCCGGTCTCCATACCGTCCCGAAAAGAAAGTTACCTAAGCCAATTTTGTGAATAGCAGGAATCCCACTCGAAAACAAAAAGAGGCAGATTAGTAGTACGGATAGAACAGAAATGCAGGCGGTAAGGAAAAATACCGCTTGCATCATTTTTTCTTTTGTATGATTCATTCATGACCCCTTAGTCTGAAAGACCGTCCCAGCTTGTTGTCTTACCTGTAAAAATAGTCTTGACTTGTTCGCTTGTTAAGCCATCAACTTTGTTATCTTTATTAACAATAACAGCAATACCATCCATCGCAATAACTGTTGAGCTGACTCCTTTAGAGGTTTCTTCATCTTTCAAATCACGTGACGCCATTCCAATATCAGCTGTTCCCTCAATAGCATTTGTGATACCAGTTGAAGAGTCGCTTTGTTGAATTTCTACTTCAACCTTAGAATTGACTTTGCTATAAGCTTCTTTTAATTTTTCCATAACTGGTGTGACAGAGCTTGATCCTGAAACGACAATCTTGCCAGAATCAACTGAAGATTTATAAGCTTTGGTATCGTCAAGTGGAATGTAACCATTTTCTTCTACGACAGCTTGACCACCAGAGCTTAAAATAAAGTTGATGAAATCTTGAGCAGCTTCACTTATCTTATCTTTGGTAACAATGTTAAATGGTCGAGAAATCTTGTAGCTTCCGGATTTAATATTGGCAACACTTGCTTCAGTACCATCAATTTTCAAAACCTTGACGGTATCATCCAAAGAACCTAGCGAAGCATAGCCGATGGCTGACTTATCTCCAGCTACTGTCGTTAGCATAACAGAGGTCGAGTTAGTAACAATGGCTTTGTCCGTTGTCAAATCAACCTTTTCACCATTTTGCTCTTCTTGGACTCCGAAAAGTTCAACAAAGGCGCCGCGCGTCCCTGAACCATCTTCACGGGAAACAACGCTGATATTACCAGATGCAGATGAAGAAGCAGACGAAGAGCCCCCGTTTGATTTACCACAAGCTGAAAGTCCCACTAGAGCCGTCAAACCAGCTAAAGCCAGTACTGAAAACAATTTACATTTTTTCATGATGTTCTCCTTTAAAATCTTTACAATGACCATTATAGAGAGCAAACATCAAATCTATTACCATACTTTTGTAAAGTTTTTGTAAAATCAGCACCAAACGCTCGCTGTTCTCACACAGTTAAATAGGCAGTTGCTTTAAAAAATGCTATAATAAATGAAGCTTTAAGAAATACCCAAAAGGCAAAATAAGGCAACGAAAATTTAACCAGAGAGTCTAAACCCTTGATACGAAAGGAATCTTAAAAATCTTATGATGAATATGCAGCAAATGATGAAGCAAGCACAAAAAATGCAAAAACAGCTAGAAAAGAAACAAGCTGAGTTGGCAGAAACAAATTTCACTGGTAAATCAGCTCAAGAGCTCGTTACCGTAACTTTCACAGGTGATAAAAAACTGGTTTCCATTGATTATAAAGAAGCTGTCGTTGATCCTGAGGATGTCGAAACCCTACAAGATATGACTGCACAAGCCATCAATGATGCACTCAGCCAAATTGACGAAGCAACTATAGTAGATTGAAATAAGATGTGAACAAATTGATTAGGAAAGTCAAATTAATGTATAGAAATATTTTAGCAACCACGGCGTACTGTTCTAGATTCAATCTACTATAAAAAAACAATGGGAGCATTTGCAGGTAAATTACCATTCTAGAAAACAAAAATGGATTGGCAGAGCCAGTCCATTTCTATTTGTCATGATATGGTTTGATTTTCATTGAGTATTAGTCCAAGGGATCTACAAACCAAATTGTAAATTGAAGAAATTCTTTTTCTTGCTCCAATCGGTAACAAAAACCTTGTTTTTCCAGAATTTGTTTGACCAAGTAAAGTCCTACCCCTGTCCCCCCATCTTCTTTAGCTCTGCTAAAATCTGGACGATAGAACGGAAGAAATAATTTGTCTAGTTCTTCCTTGTCAGGTAAATGCTCTGCTTGATTTTCAATTCGTAGATAATGCTCCGTTAAACTTACTCGGATAGCCCCTCCTTCCTTTGTATAACGAAAGGCATTATCCAAAAGATTCTTTATTGCTTTTACAAAATAAGTTGAATTAAGGCTGACCCATACTGGCTCAAGATTTACGATGAATTGGTAAGAATGGACTTTTGTAAGTGCCTCATAGGGCGTCAAATACTGCTCTATCAGTTCTTTCAAATCAACTCGCTCTTGCTTAACTTTCAAACTGAGATCCAAATTTGTGGCTTCCAAGATGGAACAAACTAACTGTGATTGCTCTTGCAAAATGTCTCGACATTTCTTCAAATAAGTCTCGTGATCTTTAAACTCTCCGACGTTATAAATCATGCCCTCTACAAGACCTAACATACTAGCAATGGGCGTTTTTAACTCGTGAGCAGTTATTCGCAAAAAATCAGCCTGCTCCTCTTCACGCGCCGCCCTTTTTACATTTTCAGCTCTTAATTCTTCAATACTTGTCAGTAATTTAGAATAGACTTGTTCGGTAACTCAAAAGTGGTATACTAAAGCTATGGAAACAACATACGAAAAAGCCTTAAAATTAAACTCAGAGAATTTCAAATTGTTGATAGGTGTTAAAAAAGCGACGTTTCAACTGATGCTTGATTGTCTCACTGACGCTTATCAAGAGCAACACCGAAAAGGAGGACGCCCACGCCGTCTAAGTATGGAAGACCAACTTATCATGACCTTGCGCTACTTACGCTATTACCCCACTCAACGCTTGTTGGCATTTGATTTTGGTGTAGGTGTGGCAACTGTCAATGAGGCCATTACATGGGTAGAGGACACCCTTCGTTCTTCAGGTCTCTTTGATTTAGACCACTTGGAAGCACCTAGCGCCACTGTTGCCATTGATGTCACTGAAAGTCCTATTCAACGCCCTAAAAAAACCAAAGCAAGAATTATTCTGGTAAAAAGAAAAGACATACCATAAAAACTCAAATCATGCTTGATTTGACTAGCCATCGTGCTTGTCAATTGGCTTTTTCAGATGGCCATACGCATGATTTTACCCTTTTTAAAGAGAGTATTGGCTATAGTTTGCCCCAAAATACCCTTGTTTTCGTAGATTTAGGGTATTTAGGCATCTTGAAATTTCACGAAAATACCTTTATTCCTGCTAAGCGTTCTAAACATCACCCCTTAACCCAAGAGGATAAGCAGTTGAATCGCAAGATAGCTAAAATGCGTATTGAAGTTGAGCACTTTAATGCCAAATTTAAAACCTTTCAAATCATGGCACAGCCCTATCGTAATCGTAGAAAACGGTTTGAATTAAGAGCTGAGTTGATTTGTGGCATCATCAACCACGAGATGATGTAGTTACCGAACAAGTCTATTGAACCGTCTGTTGTAATTGCGTTAAGAATTTCAAAGTTTTCTGAAGAGTTTTTAGAAAATATTTTCGAAATTATATAAACGCTTACATTTTCGCTTTTGTTTTGTTATAATAGACCTAAAACAGAGTTTTAGATTAGAAAGGATGAAACACGGAAAACAATAATATCTAAAATTCTAAGCAAACTAATTTTATTACACAAATACATCTAAAGAAAGGAGTTATGGGATCAAAATGATGCCATTCCTAACAACGGAAGAATTAACTTTTAATCATGAGATATACAATAAAATTAATTGGGTATAACGTATTTTCGTTGTTTATATTCTTTATCTTATCAATGTTGTTTAAAGTTCCCTTTAGGTGGTGGATGAGCATTGCAATGACGACTTCGTCGTACATTGTATATAATTACTTAGAGAAAAAGAGAGAAAAGGAATGATCTTATACCAGATCATTCCTTTTCTGCTTTCTGTAAAATCCCTCGGAGTGTGTTTGGCGCTTTGATACGAAGTGTCAAAGCTGTATAAACGTTACTATTTCTAAAAAAGTAACAGAAAAGTCCTGCTTTGTAGGACTGCTTTGGGTGAGTAATAGACATGTCGACTCACCCTATTTCCTGATGGCGATAAAGCGTCGCAGACCGCACTTTTACGAAGTAAAGTATAGTGCACTATACTTTACATGGAAGTTGTGCCGAAAATGTGCTAAACTACTAGCTAAGATGTTAGGTATTTAGGCAAGCAATAGCCTGGGCGACTTGCCTGTCATTCGTTATTCGAATGACCACCTGGAAAGGAGCTGAAGGATAAGCTATCTCGTTGCGAGAATGCAGAAGATGAAAGCTGGTAATTTGGGAGGAGCTTATAAGCACAATGAACGTGTTTTTGAGACGCACTCAAACAAGGATATCGACACGAGCAGGTCACACCTCAACTATGAGTTGACGGATCGCGATCGCTCTGTGTCGTATGAACGTCAAATTAAGGGCTCTTTGTTAACTGTAGTGGATTGATGAAAAGTTACAACCTGGAGAGGATCGAATTTGCCCTCTCCTTTTTGATGTTCAAAGCAATAAGGATTCTAGTTTTAAAGTTATCAAAGTTCCGGAATCCAAAAGTATTTCGCTTGATAACTTTGATGATGTTGTTAGTAGCCTCCAGTTTTGCATTAGAATAGGATAATTCCAGAGCGTTCATGCTCTTGTCCTTATCTTTCAAAAAAGTCTTAAAAACAGTTTGAAAAATAGGATTAACACAAGAAATTGTCTCTTCAATAAGGCCAAAGAAATAATCAGCTTGTTTCTCTTGAAAATGAAAGAGTAAGAGCTGATAGAGGTCATAGTGTTCTCGTAGTTCTTGAGAATAAGAAAGTAGCTTTTCAAGAATCTCTTGATTTGTCAAGTGCATGCGAAAAGTAGGGCGATAAAAGCGTTTATTGCTGAGTTTCTGGCTGTCTTGCTGGATCAGTTTCCAGTAGCACTTCAGCGCCCTATATTCATGAGACTTTCGATCTGGTTGCTTCATGATTTAGATGCGAAGACGACACATAGCCCGGCTGAGATGTTGTACAATGTGAAAGCGATCAAGGATGATTTTAGCGTTTGGAAATAGTTTTCTGGCGATGTCGTAATAAGGACTAAACATATCCATTGTAATGACTTTAACGCCGTTTCGGACCTGTCTGGAATAGCGCAGAAAGTGATTGCGAATCGTTGCTTGAGTCCGTCCGTCTAGGATAGTTATGATTTGTCTTGAATCGAAATCCTGTGCAATGAAGCTCATCTTGCCTTTCTTGAAACTGTATTATGAGTTGGAAGGGAAGATAGATCTGTCTTGAACTTGAATTCATGTAGTTTACGAATGACAGTTGAAGTAGATACAGATAAACTTTCAGAGATGGCCGTCATAGGGACTTTCTCGATCAATTTTTGTATGATTTTCTGGTTGACGATAGTTGCGATTTGGTGATTTTTCTTGACTAAGGAAGTCTCAGCTACAACCATTTTCCCGCAATCCTGACAGCAGAAACGGGGTTTTCTCAATCGAATGAGAGTCTTGTATCCCGCACATTCTAAATAGGGAATTTTTGATTCTTTTTGAAAGTCATATTTAGCCATTTTTCCTTGGCAGTGAGGACGTTTAGGTGCAGGACAATCTAGCTTAGCGATGATTGCTTTAAGTGTTCCAGCATCTAGAACATCCAAAATCGTAATGTTAGTGTCTTTTATTCCCAGTAAGTTTGTGATAAAATGTAATTGTTCCATATGAATCTTTCTAATGAGTTGTTTAGTCGCTTTTCATTATAGGTCATATGGAACTTTTTTTCTACACAAAAATAGGCTCCATAAGATCTATAGGGGATTTACCCACTACAAATATTATAGAGCCAAATATAGTTGTCTAGAAAATATTAGAAAGGCTATCTCATGCACATTCACTATAACACAAATCAGACAACTTTGCCACTAGAACTTGCTTGTGTCTTACCCCAAGGCCACATCGTCTTCACTATCGAAAAGGTCGTCAATGCACTAGAAGACGGTCAGTTTCAGTCTTTCTACATGATTTTGGTCGCCCTTCCTATCACCCAAAGTTACTTCTGTCTGCCCTCCTCTTTGCTTATTCCCAAGGAAGTTTCTCTGGTTGTAAGATTGAAAAGATGATAACAGAAAATCTAGCCATGCAGTACTTGATAGGGCAGTTGGTTATCAGCTACCGGACCATCAACCGTTTCCGTGTAGCTGCCGGGATGGAAAATCTGCTGCGAGAACTCTTTATCGAACTCAACCTTCAGTTGAAAATGGAAAAGTTGGTAACACTTGATGGTCTCTACATTGATGGTACTAAGATTGAGGCCAACGTCAATAAGTACAGTTTCGTTTGGAAGAAAGCGACAGAGAGATTCTCCGCTAAACTTCAAGAACAGATGCAGGTCTATTTCCAAGAAGAAATCACGCCTCTTATCCATCAAGCCATTGAACTGGATACACAAGAGCCCATCTCCTCAGAACAGTTGACTGAGTTCGCTCAACTTCTTGAAGAAGAATTGGCTGGACTGAGCCAAGACATTGAGGAAACACCAGTTAAAGGTAAGGACGATCGTAAGACCAAACGCCGCAAGCTCAAGAAAGTCCTGCGTAAAGTCAAGGATGACTTTTCAGTGCGGGCCGAAAAATGTGAGATTTATCAAGAGACCTTCCAAGGTCGAAAGAGTTTTTCTAAGACGGATCATGATGCGACTTTCATGAGAATGAAAGAAGATCTTATGAGAAATGGACAACTCAAACCTGGCTACAACCTACAAATCGCCACTGAAAATTAGTTCGTCCTTCACTATGACATCTATCCAAATCCAACAGATACCAGAACGCTCTTGCCTTTTTTAGAAACATATCCACATGAGTTAAAAAGGGTTGTCGCCGATGCGGGATACGGCAGCGAGGAGAATCTTCTCACCTTGGATAGGATGGGCGTTGACCACTGGATTAAATATGGTCTTTTTGACAAGGAACAGAATAAAAAACACAAAGAATCTAATAGGAATTTGGATAACTAGACTTACGATGGAACAGCTGATTTCTACACCCATCTAGAGGGTTGGGTATACCAATTTGACCACCTCAAACACAGCCATATCACGACAGGTTTCAAGCAGAAAATCAGGGTTTATAAGGCAGAACAACCTGACTTGGCTTCGCAAAAGGGACTTTACGTCAATGAGCGATATCAAGTCTTAAAACGAAAAGAAAGCCAAGCGCTTTTGTCTGACGAAGGCAGTCACATCTTTGCCCAAGTAAAGTTGATGTGGAACCTGTCTTTGGTCAGATAAAGGCTTGTTTGGGGGACAAACGATGTAATCTCAGAGGCAGACGTCAGGTTAAAATTGACATGGGCTTGGTTCTCATGGCCAATAACCTACTGAAATATAACAAGAAATTAACTAAAAACTAAAAGAGATACTGACACCAAATGTGAATCTCTCTTTTATTAGCTGAGAAATCTTTTTGTCTCAGGCTATTTTTCTTTTTGTTCAATATAATTGTAGCGGGGAGATGCCAGCGAATATTGAAATAGAGGTGAAACAATTTGCTTTTCTTTTTTATATTCAAATGTCGCTGGCTGATTTGTTATCAATTTCTTGAATCATATGTTACATTCTGGAGAGATCTGAAATTTTATAAATATTATGTTAGAAATTATTATATTTTAATAGTAATGTTACCCGTGGTGCTAGTTAAGTTCAAAATAGCTCAAATTATAAGTCAATAGGATTTGTTCAATCCTCAACTGTAGTCCAACTATTCCTCTGGCAAAGGTGTGTTCCATATCAAAGAGAGCACATAACTCAGAAAAGCGCGTTTCAATGGTTCGCCTCATAGCCAATAATCTCCAGTTATTATGCTGGCTCGCGCTTCCCATATTCTGACGTAAGGGCGTCCATAAATGATACCCTCTCTGTTTCAACCGATCTTTAAGAGCCTGGCTGATATACCCTAAATCTGCTAAAATCACAGATTGTTGGCAGCCTTCCAATAAATCCTCCACCACTTTGATATCATGAACAGAAGCTGACGTGACAATATAGTTCAGAATATGACCAGATAAGGTAACGAGTATGTGAACTTTGAAACCATAGAACCATAAGTGTTTTGACGCATTGTAGCCAATGTCTGCCAATCCTTCGAAAATACTTGCTCTATGGTTACGAACAGACTGACAAAGTGGTAGGGGAAAACTGTCTACGATGGCAATCGTATCGGAGGAGATTTGGTTATTCATCGCCTGACGAATGAGTTGTAGCAACCAAATCAACTGCCTTGAACGACGATTGAAGCGACTTATTTCCAGCAGTCGGCTACAGGGAAATAGTTGGCAGATTCGGTGAAAATGACGTTGAGATTTGATTCCTAGTTCAGCTTGCAAGAGCAGTAAGACTAATAGAGATTCATCCGAAACTTTTGACAGGCTGACATTATGACGATGTTTCAATGAATCAGGGCAATAATCCCGATAAAGCTGATGACAAATTTTTGATAATTGCTTCATATTCCATTGTAAATGATGGGATTTAGCGGTATACTGTAAGTGGCTCATTTGGATAACCTCCTGTTTGTTTCGTCACTTACAGTATAGTCTTTTTGGGCTTTTTATGGTGTTTTGAGGTTAACTAGCACCACGGGTTAATGTTATTTTTTAATATTAGAGATTTGTACCAAGTTTGAATTAGAATGACATGTTTTGTTAAAGTAGCCATTCGGTATTTAGTTATTGGGGGATATTGGCAAATAGCTATAGAGAGTATTTATCAACGTGATAAAAAATAGATATGGATAAGAAATTTAATTTATGTTATGATATAAGTGTAATAAAGGAGAGAAAATGCAGAATAACTTACTGGTATTACAGTCAGATTTTGGTTTGGTAGATGGGGCTGTATCGGCAATGGTCGGTGTGGCCTTAGAGGAATCCCCAACGTTAAAAATACATCATTTGACTCATGATATTACGCCTTATAATATTTTTGAGGGAAGCTATCGTTTGTTTCAAACGGTGAATTATTGGCCGGAAGGGACAACGTTTGTCTCCGTTGTGGATCCAGGCGTTGGTTCGAAGCGGAAAAGCGTGGTTGCCAAAACTGTACAAAATCAGTATATTGTCACGCCAAATAATGGGACACTTTCTTTTATCAAGAAACATGTGGGAATTCTAGCGATTCGTGAGATTTCGGAGGTGGAAAATCGCCGAAAAAATACGGAGCATTCTTATACGTTTCATGGTCGTGATGTTTATGCTTATACTGGTGCGAAGTTAGCAAGCGGACACATTACTTTTGAAGAAGTGGGCCCAGAATTAAGTATAGATGAAATTGTAGAAATTCCTGTTGCAGAAACGACAATTGGGAATGATTTTGTTAGTGGGGCTATTGATATTTTAGATGTTCGTTTTGGTTCGCTATGGACGTCTATTACACGTGAGGAATTTTATACTCTTAGTCCTGAATTTGGTAATCGGTTTGAGGTCACGATTTATAATAACGATATGCTGGTCTATCAGAACCAGGTGACTTATGGGAAATCTTTTGCGGATGTACGGATTGGTCAGCCGATTTTGTATATCAATTCTCTTTATCGTGTTGGTCTGGCGATCAATCAGGGGTCTTTTGCGAAGGCCTATAATGTAGGAGTCGGAGCGCAATGGAGTATTGAAATCAAGCGGATTGAAAAATAAATAATAAAGGAGATTATTATGAAAAATAATTCAATAAGAAGTGTTGTCGCAACGGGTATTGGAGCAGCCCTCTTCGTCGTTATTGGAATGATTAGTATTCCCACTCCTGTGCCAAATACCAGCATTCAATTGCAGTATGCTTTGCAGGCCTTATTTAGCGTGATTTTTGGTCCGGTTGTTGGATTTTTAACGGGCTTCATCGGGCATGCCTTAAAAGATTCTTTGCAATATGGAAATCCTTGGTGGTCATGGGTCATTGCCAGCGGTTTGTTTGGTTTGATTATTGGGCTGTTTCGGAAAAGACTCCGTGTTATGCAAGGTATTTTTGAAGCAAAAGATATTGTATCGTTCAATGTAATTCAACTGTTGGCCAATGCTGTGGTGTGGATTGTCATTGCGCCGCTTGGTGATATTTTGATTTACAATGAGCCTGTAAACAAAGTGTTTGTACAGGGCTTTGTTGCAACGATTTCTAATGGTTTGACCGTTGCTATTGCAGGGACAGCGCTTTTGCTGGCTTATGCCCGCACGCAAACCAAATCAGGAAGTTTGAAAAAAGATTAGTGACAGGAAGCGGGAGTGAGACGGAGCGAAGGTTTGAAAATGTTTTTTCCTATTCTCACCACTGCGTCTTATAATTCTGATGACTATATAAACAAAGGAGCTGAGCATTTTTGCCTCAGTTTCTTACTTTATAATGGCAAAATGCCCTATGATGGAGCTTTTCATTTGCTTTTTAAGCTTAAGAAAGCACCTAATACGGAAAATATTGTCTGGGTAAGCTTTCTGAGGCTCAGACGGAGTAAACTAGTTTTGGTGCATGTCGTCCGAGGCTCAGACGGAGCAAATTGATTTTGGTTCATGTCATCCGAGGCTCAGACGGAGCAAACTGATTTTAGTTCATGTTATCTGAGGGTCGGACAGAAGAAACGAGTTTTTGTTTGTCCCATCGACCGGGTCGACAGTTTCAATGAGTTTTGGTTTGTTTCGTCGACTGGGTCGATAGTCTCAATGAGTTTTGGTTTGCTCCGTCGCCCGAGTCGATAGTCTCAACGAGCTTTAGTTTACTTCGTCGACTGGGTCGCCCGTCTCAACAAGTTTTGGTTTACTCCGTCGCCCGTGTCGATACTTTTAATGAGTTTTTGTTTGTCCCATCGACCGGGTCGACAGTTTCAATGAGTTTTGGTTTACTCCGTCGACCGAGTTGAGCATTTTAACCATTGTCGCACTTTCTCATTAACCGTGTAGGGGCGGCAAGAAGCTGAACTCTTTTTGTTTGGTCAGATTCTTTTTCACGTTCAAGATTTAATTTTGCGGCAGGTGTAGCGGACTTCAAAATTGATTTTCATCTTATTTTCTTTTGTGCTACAATAGAGTGAGTAAGTACAAGAGGAGAAGTGGATGATTTTAGAGGAATTTGATGAAAATCGTCAGGCGATTATCAATCCAGAAGATTTGGTGGAGGCGCTACCGGATTTTCCAGAAACAGTGGTGTCTTGCTTTGCCCGTGAGACCTTTAAGCGCATGCTGGCTGATTTTCAGCATGAGCTATTGACCTCCATTTCCATGGCAAATATTGAAATTCCCATTTACAAGATTGTTATAAAAGGTAAGGCAATCGCCGTGTTCAATTCACCAGTAGGGGCAGCTGCCTGTATCGCCATTTTGGAAGATCTGATTGTCTTTGGAATGAAGAAGCTGGTTCTTTTTGGAACATGTGGTGTTTTAGATGAAACGATTAGGGAAACGTCTATTATCGTGCCCCATACTGCGATTCGTGATGAAGGTACCAGTTATCATTACCTGCCGGCTTCTGATGAGATAGAAGTAAATGTCGGTTTGCGGGATTTTTTACAGTCAATTTTAGCTGATAAAGGAATTTCTTATACAGTTGGAAAAGTTTGGACGACAGACGGTATTTATCGTGAAACAGCTGCGAAACTCCGTAAGCGAAAAGAAATGGGTGCTATTTGTGTAGATATGGAATGTTCAGCAGTTGCAGCTTTGGCAGCTTTTCGTGAGATTTCCGTTTGCCATTTCTTTTATGCGGCGGACCACTTATCAGAAGAAGCCTGGGATATGCGCAATTTAGCCAATCATGCAGACTTAGACGAAAAAGACAAAGTGGCTAACTTGGCGATTCAGATCGCCCTTGCTTTATAGAGAACATGCTATGAAAAAACCAATTATTCAATTTGAAAATTTTAGTTTTCAGTATCAAGCACAGACAGAACCAACCTTGAAAAATGTTGATTTGACGATTTATGAGGGAGAAAAGGTCTTAATCGTGGGGCCGTCTGGCTCGGGAAAGTCCACTCTTGGGCAATGCTTAAACGGAATTATTCCAACTATTTATCATGGAGAAATGACTGGGAATCTGTGGATTCAAGGGAAGTCGGCATTTGGCAGCAGTATTTATGATCTGTCCAACCTTGTCAGTACCGTCTTGCAAGACACAGACGGTCAGTTTATCGGGCTGAGTGTTGCAGAAGATTTGGCCTTTGCTTTGGAAAATGACATGGTGGATTTGCCGACGATGAGAGAAAAGGTTCATTTGTGGGCGGAGAAATTGGATTTGTCATCATTGTTGCACCAGCGCCCCCAAGACTTATCTGGTGGGCAGAAGCAGCGGGTCAGTTTGGCCGGGGTGCTGATTGACGAAAGTCCGATTTTGCTCTTTGATGAACCTTTGGCAAATTTAGATCCGAAGTCGGGACAGGATACGATTGAGCTGATTGACCAAATTCATGCGGAAGCAGGAACAACAACGATTGTTATCGAGCATCGTCTGGAAGATGTGCTGTATCGGTCTATTGATCGGATTGTCCTCATCAATGACGGACAAATTCTCTTTAACGGCAGTCCTGATAATCTGCTGCATACGCATTTATTAGCCGAAAATGGGATTCGAGAGCCACTTTATCTGACCACCTTGCGTCAGCTTGGTTTTCAGCTGGAAAATTCTGCACAGTTGGCAAATTTAGCTCAGATAGATGTCTCCGCTGTTCAGTTTTTGGGTGAAAAAGTTTCTATTCAAAAATCACAGGCACAGGATGATTTGCTGGAGTTGAAAAATGTCCAGTTTGCCTACGGTGAGAAAAAGGTTTTACAAGATATTGATTTTACAATCTCTAAAGGCGAAAAAATTGCCATTGTCGGGAAAAACGGTGCTGGAAAATCCACGTTAGCCAAAGCGCTCTGCCAGTTTATCGCAACAGAAGGAAGCTATACTTGGCAGGGAAGAGACATCAAAGGCGACTCCATTAAAGAGCGGGCAGAACGGATTGGTTACGTTTTGCAAAACCCAAATCAGATGATTTCTACGACCATGATTTTTGATGAGGTTGCTTTAGGCTTGAAGTTGCGTGGGATTGCAGAAAATGAGATAAAAGAGCGTGTATTGGCTGCGCTAAAAACCTGCGGTTTATATGAATTTCGGCAGTGGCCCATTTCTGCTCTGTCTTTTGGGCAAAAGAAGCGGGTGACCATTGCTTCGATTTTAGTGTTAAATCCAGAGATTATCCTTTTAGATGAGCCAACGGCTGGCCAAGATCAGCGCAATTACACAGAAATCATGAATTTCTTAGATGAATTGAACCAAAAAGGGCATACGATTATCATGATTACACATGATATGCAGCTGATGCTGGATTATTCTGACCGTGCGGTTGTGATGTTAGACGGAAAGATCTTGGCAGACAAAACACCGGCCGAAGTTTTGACAGATAAGACTTTGATTCAGGCGGCGAACCTCAAGGAAACGTCTATCTTTTCCTTGGCTGAGAAATTGGAAGTTGATCCGCTCGCTTTAACAGAATTCTATATGCAAGAAAGGGGGGGAAACCATGCTTAATCAACAAAAACTTATTGGTTACCATGCGGGAACGACCTTTTTGCATCGCCTATCCGGAGCGAGTAAGTTACTGTTTTTCATTTTGGTATCAACTGCAGCGATGATTAGTTACGATACTCGCTTTCTGCTGGTCATCGCGATTGGCTCACTCTTTCTTTTTAGAGTTTCGAACATTCATTTTAAAGATGTATCGTTTGTTTTGGCTTTTGCAGGTATTTTTGCCGCTTTGAATCTTATCATGGTTTATCTGTTTGCTCCTCAGTACGGAGTGGAGATTTATGGTCAACAGACGGTCTGGTTCAGCGGATTAGGCAGTTATACCGTGACTGCGCAGGAAATCTTTTATTTGTTTAATTTGTTCTTAAAATATCTCTGCACCATTCCTTTGGCGGTTATTTTTCTGATGACAACTCACCCAAGTCAGTTTGCATCCAGTTTGAATCAAATCGGAATTCCTTATAAAATTGCCTATTCTGTCAGTTTGACGCTGCGCTATATTCCTGACCTGCAGGAGGAATTTTACCTGATCAGAATGTCGCAAGAAGCGCGTGGTTTGGAATTGTCCAAAAAAGCAAAATTAAGCCAGCGCATCAAAGGGAACCTGCAAATCATTATTCCATTGATTTTTAGTTCGCTGGAACGGATTGATACGATTGCGACAGCTATGGAATTGCGGCGTTTTGGCAAAAATAAGAAGCGGACATGGTACACTTATCAGGCTTTTCAGAGGTTGGATATTGAAGTAATTGTACTGGCTGGTTTATTTTTATTATTCAGTCTATTACTCTTTGTCGTGAATCATGGTCGATTTTACAATCCTTGGCTATAAATGAGAATTGAAATGTACATAGGAGGAAGGAAATGATTGCATTGGTAACAGGAGCTTCAGCTGGTTTTGGTCAAGCTATTTGTCGTCGATTGGTGGCAGAAGGTCACCGAGTGATTGGTTCAGCGAGAAGATTGGGAAAGCTGACACAACTTCATCAGGAATTAGGTCTTGAAAATTTTTATCCGCTTCAAGTGGATGTGTCGGATACAAAAAGCGTGGATCAGGCCTTAGAAAGTTTGCCAGAGGATTGGCGAACGATTGATATTTTGGTCAACAATGCAGGCCTAGCATTGGGCTTAGACAAGGCTTATGAGGCAGATATGCAAGATTGGCTGACGATGATTCAGACCAATATTATTGGTTTGGTTTATCTAACACGTCAGATCCTACCGCAAATGGTAGAGCGAGATAGCGGATTGATTATCAATCTAGGTTCGACTGCTGGAACGGTTCCTTATCCAGGTGCCAACGTCTATGGAGCTAGTAAAGCATTCGTGAAGCAATTTTCTTTGAATTTACGTGCTGATTTGGCAGGACATCATATTCGTGTTACTAACATTGAACCTGGTCTTTGTGAGGGAACAGAATTTTCAAATGTCCGATTTAAAGGGGACGATCAACGAGCTGAAAAATTGTATGAAGGAGCTCATGCTATTCAGCCAATAGATATTGCCAATACTGTTGCTTGGATTGTTGGACAGCCTCCTCATGTCAATATTAACCGGATTGAAATCATGCCTGTTTCACAAACATTTGGAGCGCAGCCTGTTTTTCGAGAAGAATAGATGAGATAGAATGGGGAGAATATGACAGAAATAAACCTTTTGTTTTCAATCGATGATCGCTATGTCGAGCAATTTAAAACAACCTTGTATTCCGTTTACCTAAATTCACCGTCAGCTTTGCTGCATGTGTTTGTTTTGCAAAAAAAATTGTTAAAAAGGAATGTGGAGATTGAGGAATTTTGTGAGGCACTAGGAATCATCTATGAACCAGTCGTGATTGGGGAAAAAGCATTTGAGGACGCCCCCAGCACTGATCGGTATCCAGAAACAATCTACTATCGCTTGCTGGCACATGAATACCTTCCTAAAGACTTAGACAGAATTCTTTACCTAGACGCAGATATTTTATGTCTGAATGATATTTGTCCTCTTTATGAAATGGAGTTAGGAGCTTCTTTATATGCTGCGGCTAGTCATGGATCAGATGCCAATATGACAGATTTAGTCAATAAGATGCGTTTACAGAATTTTGAGGCAGAAAGTTACTATAATTCAGGAGTTTTACTTATGAATTTGACCAGCATTCGGAAAGAAGTGAAGCGTGAAGCTATTTTAGATTACATTGCTCAAAACAGTTTTAAACTCTTTTTACCGGATCAAGATGTGCTGAATGCTTTGTATGGACATTTGACAATTCAGATTCCAGATGAATTGTATAACTATGATGCACGCTACAATGTGCTATATTATGCTCGGAGTAAAGGAGAGTGGGACTTGGATTGGGTGATTGAGAACACCGTTTTTCTTCACTTTTGCGGTCGAGATAAGCCTTGGCTGAAAGAATACCACGGACGCTATGCCGCGCTTTACAAGCATTACCAACATCGCAACCGAAAAGTTGGCAGATAAAAACGAAACCAACCAATTAAAATGGTTGGTTTTTCTTTTTATAACGGCCGTTTATTAGGAATTCCTGCTTTGCGTGGGTATTTATTGGGAGTTTCTTTTTTCTTGCCAACAACCGTGATATACCGCGGGTCGCCATTGGGGAGTTGGTAATGAATGTTTTTTTCGACTTTGCTGAAAAGAAGGCTAAGCGCGGTTTTTGCTTCTGTTAATTCCTCAGGAGCATTGCTAGCTTTGAGCGCTAAAAGACGCCCGCCAACTTTAAGAAAGGGAATGGTCAGCTCGGCTAAGATCTGCATACGAGCAACAGCGCGTGCAGTTACAATATCAAACTGGGCGCGGAAGTCTTTATCTTGAGCAAAATCTTCTGCCCGACCATGATAAAAATGAACGTTTTCCAAACCTAACTCGTCAGCCAAGTGATTTAAAAACAGAATACGCTTGTTTAGAGAGTCAATAATCGTCACATCTAATGCTGGATAGAGGATTTTCATCGGAAGACTCGGAAAACCTGCCCCTGCTCCAATATCCAATAGTTTGATGCTTTTGTTTTCAATCCGTCCCTGTAAAATTGGCGCAATGGAATCATAGAAATGCTTGAGATAGACTTCCTTTTTGTCAGTAATAGCTGTCAGATTGATGTTTTCATTCCATTCAACGAGCAGTTCAAAATAGTGTTCAAATTGCTTCTTTTGTCGGTCTGTGAGTTCAATTTGCTGCTGTTTTAAGAGTTCATAAAATTCTTCGGGTGTCATCATTTGTCCTTATTTGTATTTCTTATTTCTATTATACCAGATAATCAGAAGAGAATCTTCAAAATTTCTCTTGCTACAGAAGTCTAAATTTTTATTCTTTTCATTTTTCTGGTATAATGTCTATAATAAATTTAAAGGAGAATGATTATGTGGATGATTATTTTAGCCATTGTTGTAGTACTGATATTGTTTGTGATTGCTAGTTACAATGGTCTTGTCAAAAGTCGTATGCAAACCAAGGAAGCGTGGAGTCAAATTGATGTTCAGTTAAAACGTCGAAATGATTTGCTGCCAAACCTGATTGAAACAGTCAAAGGGTATGCTAAATATGAAGCATCAACGCTTGAAAAGGTAACAGAGCTTCGTCGTCAAGTGGCAGCTGCTACAACGCCAGCAGAAGCCATGAAAGCAAGTGATGCCTTGACGCGTCAAATTTCTGGCATTTTTGCAGTTGCAGAAAATTACCCAGAATTGAAAGCAAGTACGAACTTTGTAAAATTGCAAGAAGAATTGACTAATACTGAAAATAAAATTTCGTATTCTCGTCAACTTTATAATAGTGTAACAAGCAATTACAATGTGAAGCTGGAAATATTTCCAAGTAATATTATTGCCGGAATGTTTAGCTTTAAGCCGGCAGATTTCTTAGCTGTCCCAGAGGAAGAAAAATCCGTACCAAAAGTTGATTTTAGCGGTCTAGGTGACTAATATGCTTTTTGATCAAATTGCTAGTAATAAAAGACGAACGTGGGTTCTCTTAATTGCTTTTTTTGCTCTGTTAGCGATTATTGGTGCTGCGGTAGGGTATTTATGGTTAGATTCAACTCTCGGTGGTGTGATAATTGCCTTTATCATTGGCGGCATTTATGCTTTTAGCATGATTTTTCAGTCTACTGAGGTTGTCATGTCTATGAACGGTGCTCGCCAAGTCACTGAGGCTGAAGCTCCTGATTTGTACCATGTGGTAGAAGATATGGCGATGGTAGCGCAAGTTCCGATGCCACGGGTATATATTGTAGAGGATTCATCGCCTAATGCCTTTGCGACGGGCTCAAAGCCTGAAAATGCAGCAGTTGCTGCGACAACGGGTCTGTTAAATCTAATGAATCGTGAAGAATTGGAAGCTGTTATTGGACACGAAGTGAGTCACATTCGGAATTATGATATTCGAATTTCAACGATTGCAGTAGCGCTTGCTAGTGCGGTAACGATGTTATCGAGCTTGGCAGGACGTATGATGTGGTTTGGTGGGAGTGGTCGCAGACGTGATAGCCGAGATAATGATAATGGTTTGGGCGTTCTAATGTTGATTTTATCGCTCGTTGCGATTATATTAGCTCCTTTAGCAGCCACTTTGGTTCAGTTGGCGATTTCTCGTCAACGTGAATTTTTGGCAGACGCTTCAAGTGTAGAATTAACGCGCAATCCGCAAGGGATGATTAACGCTCTCTTGAAATTAGAAAATAGCGAGCCGATGCACCACAAAGTTGATGACGCTAGTGCAGCTCTCTATATCAATGATCCGAAAAAAGAAGGTGGACTTCAAAAGCTATTTTACACTCATCCGCCGATTTCAGAGCGAGTGGAGCGCTTAAGAAAAATGTAAAAAGGTTGAGATAGACTACTATGATTGTGCCGCAATCATGACTGTCTGTCCCAATCTTTTTTTGTATTTCACCATATAAATTTTAGTTGCGATAGCTTTATCTATGTTGTTTTTGGAATGAGAGTAAGAGAGACAGCACGCCACAGATTGTAAACACAATCCAAGTGACTTTCATATTCCAAATAGCGAGACTGGTAAAGATCATGGTTCCAAATGGGACAGAAAAACTAAACAGCAAACTCAGAAAGTTAGAAGTCTGTGCTAAGATATCTGATGGAAGTTTGCTGAGGAGCATGCTGTTGATTTTTGGATTGACTTTTCCGGAAAGATACATGATAAAGAAAACAGCAAAAATAGTAAGGAAAACAGGTAGCTGGAGAAGATTTATGAAGCCAATTAGAGCAATGGTTAAAGTAGCCCAAAAAGCAATTTTATTGACGGAAAGTTTGCTAAAATAATCATTGGGAGTCAGGCTGGCAGAGATAACTCCTAAAATAATCGTTGTTTCAAAAATGAGAAGAGATTGACTGAAAGGAAGTCCAAATAAAGGATGATCCAATAAATAAAGATTGTAAATGGCCATAATAGAGCCGCCGAGTGCATTGAGTATTAGTATCTGAAAGAGTAAAGTCAAAAAATGGCTGTCTCCGTTTTGTTCAAAAATTAGTTTGGAGCTGTGATACATTTTTAGGAATTGTTGTTTGAGAGGAAGAGGATTTTCATTTTCTTTGACTGGGTCATGGGTGAGTTTATGACGAACAAAATAAAGAGTAGTGGAAGAAAGTAGGAAGGCTAAGGCATTGATGAAGGCGACTAACGCAAATTGTTGGTTGCTGACAGCAAGAAGCCAAACTCCTAATGCTTGTCCGGCAAGATTGCAGAGATAAGTAATTAGTTGCATAAAGGAGAAAGCTGGCATCATCTCTTCCTCTGCTAGATTCTTTTTCAAAATAGGCATTTGCAGACCACTACGATAATCACTCATCATATCTGATACGATATTTAGCAAACAAACGACAGAAAAAGCTAGATAAGAAGTTGAGCGAGTTAGACATGCTACAAAGACAAAAAGCAGGGCTTGGAGATAGCCCATGTGAATGAGCCAACGAGCTTTATGGGCTGTTTGATCAGCTTTCATTCCCACAAAAATAGTGAAAAACACTGGAACGAGAACGATAAAATTAGCAATTCCAACAGCAAATTTAGGATTTGGTAAACTGGATGCAAAGACTACAAAAACAATATTATAAATGGAAGAGCCCAAGATATTGAATATGCGTGACAGACTAATAAAAGCAAATACTTTATTTCTCAAAATAAGTTTCATGATAACCTCCTATATGTGTTGCAATGATTATAACAAGCAAAAAAGTAAATTCAATAGCCTTTTCGCAAGTGGGAATAAATCCTAAGTAAGTGAACGATATGGAAAAGTAACTTGCAAGCAAACTTTATATATTTTAGTATAAATGAAAAAAGGCAACGTCAGCAAAACGTTGCACATATTCAACAAAAGTTAATTTTCTTTGAGAAGCTTTTCGATTCCATTTTGATAGTATTCGGCACTAGTCTGGCAATCTAATAGTTGCAAGATATGGACAGCTTGCTTCATTTGTTTCAATCCATTTTCTTTATTTCCTTGAAGGAATAGGAGTTCTCCTTGAGCAAATTTAAAAACGATCCGTAGATAGGCTTCATTTTCCTTATAAAAATGAGCTTTAATCCAGTTTTCGAAGAAAGCAGCTTCCGCAAAGTGTCTTGATTCAATAGCTAGAAAGAAGCCATTTATAAAAATGGTATGAATAGTATAACGATTGCTCTCAAATAAGCCTAAAAAATCTTTTCTGTTGATCATTTCTTTTGTATATTGTGTATAAAGTTTTGAGGAGAGAATAGTCGTACAAAAGGCGAAAAGTTTAAGTTCGTACAACCCCCAAATATCCACAGAAAAGAGATAATTGTGAAGAAAGTTACTTTCCTCTGTGGAAGCTGTAATTCCATCTTTTAGAGCGCAAAGAAAACCTTTGACAATAATAGATTCAATCCTATCTTCTTTTTTTCTGGATTTTTGATATAGAGCTTGTTTTTCTAAGTAAAAAGCTTCGATAAAATCTGGATTATCAGACTGTTCTTGAAGGGGATCAATTAGTTGTTGTTCGGATTTTTTTAATGTTCATGAGCTGCTAGAGTAAATTCGTTCACATCTGTGTGGATATTTTCAAGATCTGTAAATAATTTTTGAGCAGAAAGTTCACTCTGACCATTTTCAAAACGTGACAGCATAGACTTTGAAAATTCTTCTTCGGTTGCTTCTGTCAAGGAAATATGTCTAGCTTCTCGGAAAGATTTAAATATACGACCTAAATTATCCATCGCAATCCTCCTTTTGATTGTTATTATTATAACAAAATAATGGTTTCTCTCCTATTTCTCATCTTAAAAATGGTATAATAAAATTAGAAATTTAAATACAAATGAGGAAATGATGTTACATATTCAAGAAATACGTAAAAATCCAGATGGTCTTGCTTTTGAGCAAGGATTTGATTTGACACAAGAATTGCAAGTGCGCAATCCTGAAATTTTAAATGTCCAAGATATTTTTGCAAGTGGAATAGTGCAATATGAGGACGGTCTTTACTTTTTAGATTATGATTTGTCTTATACCATTACTCTGGCGTCAAGTCGCAGTATGGAGCCGGTAGAGCAAAAAGAGAGCTACTTGGTGAATGAAGTTTTTGCTGAAACGCATAGTGGAAAAGTGGATCAGGATTTGATAGCGGATGACTTGGTGTTGCCGATTGAAAATGAAGAAATCAATCTAGCTGAAAGTGTGGCAGATAATATTTTATTGCATATCCCTCTTAAAGTGCTGACAGCCGAGGAGGAAGCGAGTGATAGCATGCCTTCAGGAAATGATTGGCAGGTCATGACCGAAGAAGAGTATCAGCAAAGTAAACAAGAGCAAAAAGAGAAGAACAGTTCTTTTGCTAGCCTGCAAGGTATATTTGATGAGGAGTGAAAAATCTAATTTTTGTTTGCCATATTTTTTATTGGAAAAAGGAGCAGAATATGCAAAAATACATAAAAAGATTAGAGCATGATTTTTCTGAAATAAAAAATGGTTTTAAAGAATTTGAGAAAAGAGCGCAGTTAGATTTTGAAAGTTATGAAGAAAAAGAAGTGCATGCATTAGCTAAATTAGCTTATCAATCAGAGGTATATCAAGTTCGGATGTATGCTGTCTTTTTATTCGGATATTTGTCTGATGATAAGGCAGTTTTGCATTTTATGAAAGAAGAAGTGTCGAAAGATAAGAATTGGAGAGTTCAGAAAATTCTAGCAAAATCCTTTGATAAGTATTGCAAAAGAGTTGGATATGAGCAATCTCTAGATATAATTGATGAGTGGCTACATGCAGAACAGCCAAATACAAGAAGAGCAGTAACAGAAGGTTTACGAATATGGACTAGCAGACCTTATTTTAATGAGAATCCTCAGGAAGCGATAAAAAGATTGTCGAACTTAAGATTAGACTCTAGTGAATACGTAAGAAAGTCCGTAGGGAATGCTTTAAAAGATATTAGTAAAAAATTTCCAGAACTTGTAAAATCGGAACTCAAGACGTGGGGAACCAATAAAGCAGAGCGACAGGTTTATCAATTAGCTAGTAAATTCATTGGCACACATATATAAATATAAGTGCTTGTATTCTATAGACAACTTTTTCATATATAAAAGACTATTCTCCGTCACTCGTCCGTTATTAAAGTTTTTTGACATATATTCAGTATTCTTGCAAATTTTTGTCTAGATTAACTGAGGAGTGAATCTTCGTCTGACAAAACTATCTTTGCGGGGACAGGTTCTAAGAATTATTTTACTTATATGTTTTTCTATTTATGCTAGCAAATAGTTTCATGTAAAACAACAAATCCTTTATTTTCACGCATAAAAATGATAAAATAAAACAAACTAAAAGAGGAGTACAAAATGACAAAAGCGAATTTTGGTGTTGTTGGTATGGCCGTCATGGGTCGTAACCTTGCCCTTAATATTGAATCTCGTGGTTATACAGTAGCAATTTACAACCGTTCAGCGAATAAAACAGAAGATGTGATTGCATCTCACCCTGAAAAAAACTTTGTTCCAAGTTATGATGTGGAAAGTTTTGTAAATTCTATTGAAAAACCACGTCGTATCATGCTCATGGTCAAAGCTGGGGCAGGAACTGATGCAACGATTCAGGCACTTTTACCTTTCCTTGATAAGGGAGATATCTTGATTGACGGTGGAAATACTTTCTATAAAGACACCATTCGTCGTTCAGAAGAATTGGCAAATTCAGGAATCAATTTCATCGGAACAGGTGTATCTGGTGGCGAAAAAGGTGCGCTTGAAGGACCGTCTATCATGCCTGGTGGACAAAAAGAAGCTTATGAATTAGTAGCAGACGTGTTGGAAGAAATTTCAGCGAAAGCACTAGAAGACGGTGCGCCATGTGTAACTTATATCGGACCAAATGGTGCAGGTCATTATGTAAAAATGGTACACAATGGGATTGAGTATGGCGATATGCAATTAATTGCAGAAAGTTATGATTTAATGCAGCACTTGCTTGGATTTTCAGCAGCAGAAATGGCTGAAATCTTTACTGAATGGAATAAGGGTGAGTTGGATAGCTATCTGATTGAAATCACTGCTGATATTTTGACACGTAAAGATGATGAAGGACAAGATGGACCAATCGTTGATTACATTTTGGATGCAGCTGGAAATAAAGGAACGGGTAAATGGACGAGCCAATCAGCTCTTGATTTTGGTGTTCCACTTCCACTTATTACGGAGTCTGTTTTTGCACGTTATATTTCTGCTTATAAAGAAGAACGTGTTCAAGCTAGCAAAGTTCTTCCAAAACCTACTGCTATTAAATTTGATGGGGATAAGGCTGAATTAATTGAAAAAATTCGCCAAGCTCTATACTTCTCGAAAATCATGTCTTATGCACAAGGTTTCTCACAATTGCGTGTCGCATCTAAAGAGCAGGCTTGGAATCTTCCATTTGGTGAAATTGCTTCTATTTGGCGTGCTGGATGTATCATCCGTGCTCGTTTCTTGCAAAAAATTACAGATGCATATGGCCGTAATGCAGATCTTGAAAACCTACTTCTTGATGAATACTTTATGGATGTTACTGCAAAATATCAACAAGCTGTTCGTGATGTAGTTGCTTTAGCTGTTCAGGCGGGTGTGCCAGTGCCAACTTTTTCTAGTGCGATTGCTTATTTTGATAGCTATCGTGCAGAAAACTTGCCAGCTAATTTGATTCAAGCGCAGCGCGATTACTTTGGCGCGCATACGTATGAACGCAAGGATAAAGAAGGCATTTACCACTATTCTTGGTATGATGAAAAATAGGATAAGCTATGGGGAAGCGGATTTTATTAGTTGAGAAAGAAAAAAAATTAGCGCAATTTATTGGCTTAGAGCTACAAAAAGAAGGTTATCGAGTTGATCTTTTTGAAACAGGAAAAGATGCTTTGGCGTCTGCGAGAGCTAATCAATACGATTTATTCCTGTTGAATTTTATGCTTGACGATATGACAGGAACAGAATTTGCCGCACAATTAAGTGTGATAAAGCCTGCTTCGGTCATCATTGTATTGGATAATCGTGATAATATTCTTCAATATACTGAGGAAATCCAACGCTTTGCTGTTGCTTACATGGTAGAACCATTCATTGTGACGGACTTAGTTGAAAAAATTTCTGCCATTTTTCGTGGGCGTGATTTTATTGACCAGCATTGTAGTCAGATGAAAGTTCCAACATCTTATCGGAATCTTCGGATTGATGTGCAAAATCATACAGTTTATCGAGGTGAAGAAGTGATTGCTTTGACTCGAAGAGAGTATGATTTATTAGCAACATTGATGGGAAGTCATCAGGCTTTAAGCCGTGAACAGTTGTTAGAACGCGTGTGGAAATACGAAGGAGCTGTTGAAACAAATGTTGTCGATGTTTATATTCGCTATCTTCGTAGTAAAATTGATATAGCGGGGCAAAAAAGTTATATAAAAACCGTGCGTGGTGTTGGTTATGCTATGCAAGAATAACTCTGAGGTGCAGGAAATATCGTTTTTCTGCACTTTTCTAATGGGCATATTTCCCTAGTCTATTACAACTTGCAAGCAAGAAATAGGAAAAATTTTTAAAATATTATATAAAAACGCTTTACAAAATAGAAATATATGATATAATTAAAGAGTAAATAAATGCAAACGTTTGCGGAAAGCGTTTTCAGAAAATTTTATAAGGAGATATGAATGATGAAAGAGACATTCAAAAACATATTCAGTTTCGAATTTTGGCAAAAATTCGGAAAAGCTCTGATGGTCGTTATCGCAGTAATGCCCGCGGCTGGTTTGATGATCAGTATTGGTAAGTCAATTCCAATGCTCAATCCAAACGTAGCTGCTCTTGTTACAACAGGCGGTATTCTTGAGCAAATTGGTTGGGGAGTTATCGGAAACCTTCACATTTTGTTTGCATTAGCTATTGGAGGTAGCTGGGCAAAGGAACGTGCTGGTGGTGCATTTGCGGCCGGACTTTCATTTATTTTAATTAACCGTATTACAGGGGTCTTTTTTGGAGTAACTTCAGACCTTCTTACAAAACAAGGAGCTACTGTAAAAACTGTCTTTGGTGGAACCATTAAGGTGGCTGATTATTTTGTAAGTGTACTTGAAGCTCCTGCCCTTAATATGGGGGTGTTTGTTGGTATCATTGCCGGTTTTGTTGGAGCAACTGCTTTCAACAAATATTATAATTACCGTAAATTACCGGATGCGCTTTCATTCTTTAATGGTAAACGGTTTGTGCCATTCGTTGTTATTTTGCGTTCTACAATTGTGGCTTTGATTCTTGCAGTATTTTGGCCAGTTGTTCAAACTGGAATCAACAATTTTGGTATTTGGATTGCTAACTCTCAAAAGACAGCTCCAATTCTCGCACCATTCTTGTTTGGTACTTTAGAACGTCTTCTTTTACCATTTGGACTTCACCATATGTTGACAATTCCAATCAACTATACTCAATTAGGTGGGACATATGAAGTGTTGACAGGGGCTGCTAAAGGAACGACTGTATTTGGTCAAGATCCATTATGGTTGGCTTGGGTAACAGACCTTGTTAATTTAAAAGGTTCACACGCTGACCAATATCAACATCTTCTAAATAGTATTACTCCAGCTCGTTTTAAAGTTGGGCAAATGATTGGTTCATTTGGTATTTTGATGGGGGTTGCCTTTGCAATTTATCGAAATGTAGATGATGATAAGAAACATAAATACAAAGGGATGATGATTGCAACAGGACTTGCAACTTTCTTAACAGGTGTTACAGAACCAATTGAATACATGTTTATGTTTGTTGCAACACCTCTTTATTTGGTGTATGCTGTTGTGCAAGGGTCAGCCTTTGCTATGGCAGATATTGTTCACTTGCGTATGCACTCATTTGGTTCAATCGAATTTCTGACTCGTACTCCACTAGCCATCAATGCTGGTTTGGGTATGGATATTATTAATTTTGTTTGGGTAACAGTGCTCTTTGCAGTTGGAATGTATTTTATTGCCAACTTCATGATTAAGAAATTTAACTACGCAACTCCAGGACGTAACGGAAACTATGAAACAGCTGATGGAGAAGATAGTCCTTCGTCTACCGCAGCTGGTGGCAAAGTAGCAGAAGCATCTCAAACTGTGAATATTATCAATCTTCTTGGTGGACGTGCAAACATTGTTGATGTTGACGCATGTATGACACGTCTTCGTGTAACTGTTAAAGATGCAGAAAAAGTTGGTACAGAAGAGCAATGGAAAGCCGAAGGAGCTATGGGCTTGGTGATGAAAGGTCAAGGTGTTCAAGCAATTTATGGACCAAAAGCGGATGTTTTGAAATCTGACATTCAAGACTTACTTGACTCAGGCGAAGTGATTCCTGAAACTCTTCCGAGCCAAATGACAGCTTCACAAGCTGCCGAAGCGAGCTACAAAGGCGTGACAGAAGAAGTTGAGACAGTCGCAGACGGTGAAGTGATTGCGATTACAGATGTCAAAGATCCAGTCTTCTCTCAAAAAATGATGGGTGACGGATTTGCTGTTGAACCTGAAAATGGCAAGATTTACTCACCAGTAGCAGGTACGGTTAGCAGCATTTTCCCTACCAAGCACGCTCTCGGTCTTTTGACTGATAATGGTCTTGAAGTGCTTGTTCATATCGGACTTGATACAGTCAGTCTTGAAGGTAAACCATTTGAAGTGCATGTTGCAGAAGGACAAAAAGTTGCAGCAGGTGATCTTCTTGTGACAGCTGATTTAGAAGCTGTCAAAGCAGCAGGTCGTGAAACTTCAACAGTTGTTGTCTTCACAAATGCACAAGCTATTAAATCTGTAACCGTTGAAACATTCGGCAAAGTAGCAGCGAAAACAGTTGTTGCTAAAGTAGAATTGTAAATAGAAAAGAGAAATCATGGCAAAATTCCTGACTTTAAATACTCATAGTTGGATGGAAGATGAGCAAGAAAAAAAGCTAGATCAACTAGCTGAGCGGATTCTTCAAGAAAAATATGATGTCATTTGCCTGCAGGAAGTCAATCAAGAAATGGAGTCTGAACAGGTTGTTCAGGCTCCATTTTATCATGCGGTAGATGGCGCCATTGCGATTCATAAAGATCACTTTGCGCATTGTCTCGTGGAGAGATTGATAGAGAAAGGTCTTATTTATCATTGGTCTTGGGCTTATAATCATATTGGTTTTGATCGGTTTCATGAGGGAGTTGCTATTTTATCCTTAAAGCCGTTGAAACCAAGTGAGTTATTGGTTTCAGATGCCAACGATCCAACAGATTATCACACTAGAAAAGTCCTCTTAGCAGAAACAGAAGTTGATGGACGGCTTGTAACGGTGGCTTCCTGTCATCTTTCTTGGTGGGACAAAGGCTTCCAAGAAGAATGGGTACAAGTAGAAAAAGAATTGTTGCAGCGCGATATGCCTCTAGTATTGATGGGGGATTTTAACAATCCCGTCGGTTATGAGGGCTATCGGCACATTCTAAAAAGTCCGCTTGCTCTGCAAGACAGTCATGTTGTTGCGGCTACAGTCATTGGTACAGCAACAGTCGAAGGCGATATTGCCGGCTGGGCTGGAAACAAGGATGCTCTAAAAATTGATTATATCTTTACGAGTAAAGATTTTAACGTTAAAAAATCTGCTGTTGTTTTTGACGGCAAAGCAACACCTGTCGTTAGTGACCATTTTGGGTTAGAAGCAGAAGTTGCATTGTAACAATCAAAAACGGGAAGTTGTGAGATGAAACTTCCTGTTTTTGATTGTTATTCTTTAGAGGTGTGGCGTTTCCCAGCGTTTATAGCATTGGCCTCAGTCGTGGAGACTACTCTGTCAAAACGTGTATTGCGTGGCATATTATCTATACTATACCAATAAACATCAGCAGTTCCGTTACGAGCTACATAAACGGTTCGTTCCTGCTGTTGAGCTTCTTGTGCTGCAGCAGCCTCTTGTTGTTGCTGCGCTTGAGCGGCAGCTGCTTCTTCTTGTTTTCGTTTTTCTTCCGCTTGTTTAGCTATTTCTTGTTCTTTTGCTGCTTTTTCTTGCTTAGCTTGTTCCGCTTCCTTTTTCTTCTCTTCCTCAGCGGCTTTCTCCTTCTTTGCCTGTTTCTCTTTTTTACCTATAGCAATATATTGCTAGTTTTCTCTTTTGTAGGAGTCAAACTCATTTTTTAATGCTTTGTAGTCTTTAGCAGCTTCTTCATTGCTTTTTGTTAATTTTCGAATCTGTGCTTTATATTCTTCCCCATTTTCGCGCTGATTTCCCATGGCAGAAAAGGAACCTAACAAAAGAATAATTAGAGCTAGAATAGCAATATTCTTTTTGTCTTTAAAAAAGGCAACAGAAAAAAATCTTTTCATCATAATTCTCCTTGAAATGATAACGTTTACAATTATTATATAAAATTTCTTGAGAGAAGTAAATAGGATAACGGATTATTATATATTTTCGTGAGGAAGTTCCTATCTTTTGTTATTTCTTAAAACATGGTATAATGAAGTATTAAGAATTCAGGAGGGAAGCAGATGCGTTGTCCTAAGTGTGGTGGTAATAAATCAAGTGTTATTGACAGTCGGCAAGCAGAAGATGGCAACACAATCCGTCGTCGGCGTGAGTGTGATGAATGTCAGTATCGCTTTACGACTTATGAACGTGTAGAAGAACGGACGCTCGTTGTCGTTAAAAAGGATGGCACGCGGGAACAATTTTCAAGAGATAAGATCTTTAATGGAATCATTCGCTCGGCGCAAAAACGTCCTGTTTCTAGTGATGAGATTGAAGCAATTGTTAGCCGAATTGAGCAAAAAGTGCGCAGCAGTAATGAAAACGAAATCGCAAGTGAATTTATCGGAAGCTTGGTTATGGAAGAGTTGGCGGATTTAGATGAAATTACTTATGTTCGTTTTGCTAGTGTTTATCGTAGCTTTAAAGATGTGAGCGAGCTGGAAAACCTCTTGAAACAGATTACAAAAACAGCTAAAAAGAAAAAGGAACAATAAATGAAACCGAATGATCAATTTTCTTTTGTGAAGAATAATCTGATTAGTCAGGATAGCACCAATTTGATTCGTCTGTATTTGCCAATTCTAGGGCTTGATGCGACTTCTATCTATCAATATTTTCTTGCTTTTTGGGACGATGGAAAATCATCTTATACTTTTGGGCACATTTTGAATCATCTCAATCTGGGGATGAATGCCTTGCAAAAAAGTTTAGAAATGTTGTCTGCTATGCAGTTAGTAGAGCTTTATCATACGGAGAATCATTTTCAGGTCTATTTGCAGCCCACATTAGCGTCTGGTGAATTTTTAAGCAATCCTGTTTATAGACGCCTGCTAGAAAAGAAGATTGGTGAAGCTGCAGTAGAAGCTTTGTTGCCTAGTCACCCAAGTGGTGAGAAGCAAGATGTGAAGCTGTCAGAGATTTTTCAAGTGGAAGATGCAAAGGTAGAGCCGCAATCAAAACAGAATCATTTTGACTTGGATTACTTTAAACAATTGATGGCGCGAGAAAACTTGCGTTTTGAAAACGAAAAAGAAGATTTGCTGGTACTCTTTGCTATTTCAGAGCAACAAAATTGGACTTGGTATGAGACCTATTTGTTGGCTAAGGAAACGGCTGTCGGTCATGTGATTTCAACCAAGCGAATGAAGCAAAAATTAAATCAAAAGCCTGCTGCAAGTGGATTTTCTAATACTGAACAAACGATTATTCGAGAGGCTAAGAGTAAGTCAGCCATGCAGTTTTTGGCAGAAATCAAAAAAACAAAGCATGCGACAATCACACGAGGAGAACGTCAGTGTTTGCAAGAATTGGCAAATTTGGGACTGTTAGATGAAGTTATCAATGTGATTTTGCTGTTGACTTTTAACAAAGTAGATTCAGCTAATCTCAATGAAAAATACGCTTTGAAAGTGGCAAATGACTTTTCATATCAGGAAGTGGCATCGGCAGAAGAAGCAGTTTTGCGGATTCGTGAGCGAAATCAACAACCAAGCAAAAAAGCAAATCAAACGGCTACTTCAAAGAACAATGTTCCCGACTGGAGCAATCCTGACTATAAGAATGAAACAAGTGCTGAAAAGCGGGCTGAGCTAGAGGAGCAAAAGAGAAAACTTTTAGCGAAATTAGACCAAGGAGGTGACTAGATGGAGAGTGTCGGACAAACGATGGCGCATAGGAACCAAGCTCGTCAATTTGACTATGAAGAGTTGGTGAAACAAATCGTTACCGATCCAGATGTGGCGGCTTTTATCCAGTCTGAGCGATTGACACCTGCTGAAATCAAACGAAGCATTTCTAAGTTTAATCAGTATATTTCTGAGCGAAACCGTTTCTTGCTAGGTGATAAAGCGTATATTGCCAAAGGCTATAAGCCGATATTGGTGAAGAATGAGGGGTATGCAGACGTTTCTTATGAAGAAACTCCAGAACTAGTCGAAGCGCAGAAACAAGCAACTATCAATGCACGGTTAAATTTAATTAGTCTTCCGGCTAGTCTCAAGGAAGCTAGTTTGGCAAAAGTGGATTTGGACGATGTTGGTCGTTATAAGGCTTTTGAGTTGCTGACGAATTTTGTGGCAGATTATCCAAACTACAAAAAAGCGATTTACCTTTATGGTGATTTTGGCGTGGGAAAAAGTTACATGATGGCAGCCTTAGCACATGATTTGTCGGAAAAACGTAGTGTTTCCACGACCTTGCTTCATTATCCTAGTTTTGTTTTGGATGTAAAGAATGCTATTTCTTCTGGTCTGGTTAAGGAAAAGATTGATGAAGTAAAAGTAGCGCAAGTCTTGATTTTGGATGATATCGGTGCGGAGCAATCAAGTCCGTGGATGCGAGATGAGATTTTGCAGGTTATTTTACAGCACCGGATGCAGGAAAATTTGCCAACTTTCTTTACATCGAATTTTAATTTTGCGGATTTGGGACGGCATTTTGCGACATCCAAAAACGGAGATGAAACTTGGCAGGCTCGTCGGGTCATGGAAAGAATAAAATTCTTAGCAGAGGAAGTTCGTCTGGAAGGAGAAAATCGCCGATGAATGAAACGATTGATTTGATGAAAAAGCATACTTCTGTTCGTCGTTTTACAGATGAGCAGATTTCAGATGAGGATTTGAAGGTGATTATTGATGCTGGTCGAGCAGCCTCTAGCTGGAAGAATTTCCAATCTTATTCGATTATTGTTGTTCGCAATCAAGAAAAGAAAGCAGCCTTGTTTGATTTGGTGCCTCAGAGGCTATTCGTCAGTCATCTGTTTTTCTTCTTTTTATCGGAGACCTCAATCGAGCTGAGAAAGGTGTGCGACTTCATACGGATACCTTTTACTCACAAGGAGTGGAGAATCTTCTGATTAGTTCTGTTGACGCTAGTCTGGCCGCGCAGAATACTCTTTTGGCGGCTGAAAGTCTGGGATATGGCGGGGTCATCATTGGCTTGATTCGCTATGCTTCTAGGGAAATAGCAGAGCTGTTTAACTTACCAGATTATACGTATCCTATTTTTGGAATGGCTTTGGGAAAGCCGGATCAGCACCATGCTGTTAAACCACGTTTGCCGTATGAAACAGTCGTTTTTGAAGAAAACTATCAAGAACAGGACACATCTGTTATTCAGAACTATGATCAGATTCAAGCAGACTATGCTGGAGATCGAGCAACTGATACATGGAGCGAGCGACTAGCGAAGCAATTTGCTCAAAAGCCCAATCTTGCTAGTCAAAATCTATTACAAGACAAGAAATTATTGTAAAATAAAGAGAGTGAGACAAAATCGGTCATTTCGAAACAATTCGATTTTGTTGGCTTGCCCGCACAGCTCGAAAGGTTTGGGAAACCTTCCGAGGTTGGAAATAAACTCAAGTAAAACTTGACGTCAAAAGGGATATAAAAGCTGATTTATCAGCGCATTAGACCCCACTTAGCAGTGTTTGATTGGCACTAATTGCCTAGTCAATTGTACATGGGAAATTCTAAATTGCCTAAAGTCAATAGAGTTTCTCCAAACCGCTGCGCCCTGTAATTATAACTACATAAACAAGCGAAGCTGAGCATTGTGTCCCAGCTTCTTAGAACAGAAAGAGGAACACTATGGCTTTACCAACTATTGCCATTGTCGGCCGTCCTAATGTCGGCAAATCAACACTTTTTAACCGAATTGCCGGGGAGCGGATTTCGATTGTTGAGGATGTTGAAGGAGTGACCAGAGACCGTATTTATGCAACGGCTGAGTGGCTGAATCGCAAGTTTAGCATGATTGATACAGGCGGGATTGATGATGTAGATGCGCCTTTTATGGAGCAAATCAAGCACCAAGCAGAGATTGCTATGGAGGAAGCGGATGTCATCGTTTTTGTGGTGTCTGGAAAAGAAGGTATTACAGATGCGGATGAATATGTGGCTCGTATGCTCTACAAGACCCACAAGCCGATTATTCTAGCGGTTAATAAAGTAGATAACCCAGAGATGCGTAGTGAAATTTTTGATTTTTATGCGCTTGGTTTGGGTGACCCTTATCCCATTTCTTCCGTTCATGGGATTGGAACGGGGGATATTTTAGATGCCATTGTTGAAAATCTTCCCAATGAAGAAGCCGTTGAAAATCCAGACATGATTAAATTCAGCCTCATCGGTCGTCCCAATGTCGGCAAGTCTAGCTTAATCAATGCTATTTTAGGAGAAGACCGTGTGATTGCTAGTCCTGTGGCTGGAACTACTCGTGATGCGATTGACACGGTCTTTATGGACAATGAGGGACAAGAATTTACCATGATTGATACAGCAGGTATGCGCAAGTCAGGCAAGGTCTATGAAAATACAGAGAAGTATTCTGTTATGCGAGCTATGCGAGCGATTGACCGATCTGATGTGGTGCTTATGGTGCTCAATGCTGAAGAGGGCATTCGCGAGTATGATAAGCGGATTGCTGGTTTTGCTCATGAAGCAGGTAAAGGAATTGTTATCGTTGTTAACAAGTGGGATACGCTGGAAAAAGATAACAAGACCATGCAAAATTGGGAAGCCGATATTCGCGACCAATTTCAGTATCTCTCTTATGCACCGATTGTCTTTGTATCAGCTCTGACTAAGCAACGTTTGCATCAATTGCCAGGCATGATTAAGAGAATTAGTCAAAGTCAAAATACTCGCATTCCGTCAGCTGTTCTCAACGACGTCATCATGGATGCCATTGCGATTAATCCGACACCGACCGACAAAGGCAAACGGCTGAAAATCTTCTATGCGACACAAGTCGCAACTAAACCGCCAACCTTTGTTATTTTCGTCAATGAAGAAGAACTCATGCACTTTTCTTATATGCGCTTCCTAGAAAATCAAATCCGCAAAGCTTTCGTATTTGAAGGGACACCAATTCATCTCATTGCCAGAAAGCGGAAGTAGGGCGGAACTAACTAAACAAGGCTGAACATAAAAATAGTAGAAGTGGTACAGTACAAGATAACTAGTCTAACGTACCTATGTGAAAAAGAAATATGAATTGGATAAATATTGCTAAAGTGGTGCTCATTGGAATTGCAAGTGCAGCTTATGTGAATATTCACTATGATGACAGAAAGTACAAACCGTTTGGTTTTCGCTATTGGTTATCACTTTTTAGTCTGATCGTTGTAGGAATTGCACATCTTTTCTTGGCTGCTATAACATTGGGAGCCATTTGGTTGATGATAACAAAATTCTCTACTTTTACTGGGAATTTGGCTCTTTTTAGTATTCTTAGTAATAGGCAATACAATATTGCTAGTCGGTTTTATGAAAGTGTTGATTGCACGCACTAAATGCTATAAAAAGCTCAACGAGGACATTTTCTAAAAGAAAGCGAGGAGAACCTTGCTTTTTTTCTTTATGCTGAAAATATGGTATAATTAATAGATAAAATAAAGGTGGTACTTATGGCAAAATTGATTCCTGGGAAGATTCGGACGGAAGGAATAGCCCTTTACGAAGCAGGGGAAATTGAAATTCTCAAAGTGAAAGATCAGATGATTTACAGCCGAGTTGAAAATCACAATCTGCGATATAGTTTGGATGACGAAGCCATTTTTTGCGCCTGTGATTTTTTTCAAAAAAAGAAATACTGTGCTCATCTAGCAGGCTTAGAATATTTTCTTAAAAATGACCCTGAAGGAAAAGTCGTTTTGACCAATCTTGAAGAGGAGCAAACAACTTCAGAGGAAACTCAAACGAAAGTCTCTTTTGGCAGTCTCTTCTTGGATAAAATCCTTTTGACAAAAGATGTAGCCGTTCGCTATGAACTGGCTGCTGTTGGGCAAGAAGATGATTATACAGGACAATTTTTGTGGACCTTGCGCATCAGTCGTTTACCAGATGAGCGCTCCTATGTTATCCGAGATATTCGTGCTTTTTTAAAGATTATTGAAAAAGGCGATTATTATCAAATCGGCAAGCACTATTATGAAAAAATGCAATTGGCTGCTTTCGATGAAGCTAGTCAAGAGGTGATCCAGTTTTTACGAGGACTTGTTTCTTATCAGCAGGATCAAGATGCTTCTTTTATCTTTCCAAATGCTGCTAGACATCTTTATTTTCCGTCTAGTCTGTTTGAAGAAGGCGTAAATCGACTCATGAATTTGCCGCATTTTCGCTTGGAATACAGTCTTTATGACTATGACAAAGTCTTTTTTCAAGATTTGCATGCTGAAGTAGGCATCTATGATTTTACAGTAGAGGAAAATTCGGATTATTTTGAGCTCACCATTACAGAACAAAATTATAAAATTCTATACGGTGGTGACTTTATTTTTTATGGGGATCATTTCTATCAACTGACAGAGCAGCAAAAGCGGATGATTCAGGTGATTCGAGAATTGCCTGTGGACACGGACCGCAAAAAACGGCTTCAATTTGATACAAGCGACCAAGCAAAACTAGCTTCAGGACTATTAGAATTTGGTAAAATTGGCTCTATTCATGAACCAGAAAGTTTGGTGATTCATACGTTTACTCCGCTGTTTGATTTCGAGTTATTGGATACTCAGGAAATTCGTCTCAAAATCCAGTTTGATTATGGAAATCATGTTGTGGATACTCGTTTTAAGTTGGAAGAACTGCCATTTGCTAGCGATTTCCAGTTAGAACAAAAGGTTTTTCAACAAGCTCTGTCTGCTGGTTTTGAAGCAGATTTTACAAGCACTCGTCCTCCATTGCAACCACAAGAGATTTATTCATTTTTTACGTCCATTCTCCCTCGTTTTAGGCGCTTGGGAAAGGTATTAGCAGAAAGCCTGACAGCCTTGTACCAAGTGGAAAGACCAGCAGTTTCTGTTCAGACAAATGGTGGCTTGTTGGATATCGGGTTTGACTTTACAAGTATTGACCAAACAGAAGTAGACGATGCGTTAGAAGCTCTTTTTTCGGCTAATGATTATTTCATCAGTCGCTCTGGCAAGGTGCTCGTTTTTGATGAAGAAACAAAAAGAGTCAGCAAAACCTTACAGGATTTACGAGCTAAAAAAGGAAAAGACGGTATTTTCCAAACGCAGCGGATTGCTGCTTATCAGCTATCTGAATTATTTAAAGATCAAGAAAAAGTGAGCTTTTCAGAGGAGTTTCACCATTTAGCCTTTGATTTGACGCATCCAGAGGAATTTGCGCTACCGACATTAAAAGTGGAAGCAACTTTGCGTGATTACCAAGAAACGGGTGTCAAATGGATGTCTATGCTTCACCATTATGGATTTGGCGGTATTTTGGCAGATGATATGGGGTTGGGAAAAACCCTTCAAACTATTGCCTTTTTAAGTAGTCAGCTAAAAAAAGAGACCAACGTTTTGATTTTGGCTCCGTCTAGTTTAATTTACAATTGGCTGGATGAGTTTGCAAAATTTGCACCAGAAATGGATGTAGCGGTCATTTATGGATTAAAGCCAGTCAGAGATAACTTGATTGCAGAAGGTCATCAGGTGATGATTACAAGCTATGCTTCTTTCCGTCAAGATGTTGAAGGGTATAGTCAATTGAACTTCGATTATCTCTTTTTAGATGAAGCGCAGGTCATGAAAAATGCACAGACCAAGATTGCTCATCATCTACGAAATTTTGAGGTAAAAAATACCTTTGCTCTTTCTGGAACACCGATTGAAAATAACCTCGGCGAATTATGGTCTATTTTTCAAATTGTTTTGCCAGGATTATTACCTAGCAAAAAGAACTTTTTGAAACTGCCTGCAGAAACTGTTGCTCGTTTTATCAAACCATTTGTCATGCGGCGGAAGAAAGAAGATGTCTTGCAAGAATTGCCAGAACTCATCGAAGTTTCTTATCGCAATGAGCTTGCAGATAGTCAAAAGGCTATCTACCTAGCGCAACTAAAACAAATGCAGGAGCGTGTGCTTACTTCTACAGATGAAGAACTTAATCGCAGCAAAATGGAAATCTTATCTGGCTTGATGCGATTACGTCAAATCTGCGATACTCCTGCGCTCTTTATGGATGACTATCATGGAGAGAGTGGCAAACTAGAAAGCCTGTTAGAACTATTAGAGCAGATTCAGACAGGAAGCCACCGTATGTTAATCTTTTCTCAATTCCGAGGAATGCTAGACATTATCGAAAAAGAATTGAAAAAGATGAAAATGGAGACATTTAAAATTACAGGTTCCACCCCAGCAAAAGATCGTCAAGAGATGACAAATTCTTTTAATAATGGGGAAGGAGACGCCTTTTTAATCTCTTTAAAAGCTGGTGGTGTTGGCTTGAATCTAACTGGTGCTGATACTGTTATCTTAGTAGACCTTTGGTGGAACCCAGCAGTAGAGTCTCAGGCAATTGGTCGAGCTCACCGTATGGGTCAAGAAAGAAATGTAGAAGTATATCGATTGATTACGCGAGGAACGATTGAAGAAAAAATTCAAGAGTTGCAGGAAAGCAAGCGTCATCTCGTATCAACTATCCTAGATGGAACAGAACCCCGTAGCAGCCTAACCGTTGCTGAAATACGAGAAATTCTAGGAATTTCTACAGAAACACTTGAAAAATAGCACCAATAGGTTATAATGAAGTGTTGAAAGGAAATGTGCTAATGAAAGAAAAACCTTTTCCATTGATTTCTGATGATGAAATCTTGTTATCAGAAATGCCGCGTATGAACCTTTACGATGAAAGCGATCTTATCAGTAATATTAATGGTGACTATGTTGATAAAAATTATTTAGAATGGGAACCAATTGTAAAGAAAATTGCAGACAGTCAAGTAAAAGAAGGACAGGCAAAGTTTTACCAAGCGACTTCAGCTGTTCAATCTGTCAAAGCCAAAAAATCTACTTCAAAAAGTTATGCAGAATTGGCTAGAGAAGAAGCCAGAGCGGATTTGAAAAAGAAACGTTCGGCAGCTTATTTGACATCGGATTTTACTGCTAAAAAGCGTTCTTATCCTACCGTTACGAATGGTAACACAGCTATTTCACATAAACCAACAGCATTTTTCCAAAAGGAAAATGGTAGTAGGTTATCAAAATATAGTCGAAATTTAAAGCAGGATCATTATATTTTAGCAGATATCAAAGTAAATACCTCTTTGCCGAAGGAATCACCCAAAAAATCTAAAAATAATTATGACTTTTTAAAAACAAGTCAAATTTATAACAAAAAAGAATTACAAAATCAAAGAGAGCGTCGGATAGCGCAAGAGCTAAATTTAACACGGCTGGAAGGAAAATAATTGAACGTTGACAAGAGCAATTATTTTTGTGTGAACTTGGTTTCACTAAATTTAACGCTCTTAGTATTTAAGGAGAAATTATGACAAAAACCTATCATTTTATCGGGATTAAGGGCTCTGGAATGAGTGCCTTAGCATTGATGCTGCATCAAATGGGACATCAAGTTCAAGGAAGCGATGTTGAAAAATACTATTTCACTCAACGTGGCTTAGAACAAGCAGGAATTAAAATCTTGCCTTTTGACGAAAAAAATCTTCAAGCAGATGTAGAAGTTATTGCAGGAAATGCTTTCCGTCCGGATAATAATCTTGAAATTGCTTATGCCGATGCAAATGGTATTTCTTATAAGCGTTACCATGAATTTCTTGGAATCTTTATGCGTAATTTTGTCAGCATGGGAGTGGCAGGTGCACACGGAAAGACATCAACGACGGGTATGTTGGCACACGTTTTGTCAAACATTACGGATACCAGTTATCTGATTGGTGACGGGACGGGGCGCGGCTCTGCAAATGCGAAATACTTTGTATTTGAAGCAGATGAATACGAACGTCATTTTATGCCTTATCATCCTGAATATTCAATTATCACGAATATTGACTTCGACCACCCAGATTATTTCACCAGCTTAGAAGATGTTTTCAATGCTTTTAATGATTATGCTAAACAGGTTAGCAAAGGGTTATTTGTTTACGGTGAAGACAAAGAATTGCGCCGAGTCACAGCTAACGCACCTATTTATTACTATGGCTTTAAGGAAGGTAATGACTTTATCGCTCATGACTTACTCCGTTCTACGACAGGCTCTAGCTTTAAAGTCTCTTTCCGTGGGCAAGAATTAGGAGAATTCAAGATTCCTAGCTTTGGTCGCCACAATATTATGAATGCAACAGCTGTTATTGGTTTATTGTACACAGCTGGATTTGACTTAAATTTAGTTCGGGAGCATTTAGTCACTTTTGGTGGTGTGAAACGTCGTTTTACTGAAAAAGTGGTTAATGGGACAACAATTATTGATGATTTTGCGCATCATCCAACTGAAATTATTGCGACTTTGGACGCAGCTCGCCAGAAATATCCAAGTAAAGAAATTGTTGCGATTTTCCAACCACATACTTTTACCAGAACCATTGCGCTTTTGGACGAATTTGCCGAAGCTTTGAATCAAGCCGATGCCGTTTATTTGGCGCAAATCTATGGCTCTGCGCGTGAAGTGGACCACGGAGATGTCAAAGTAGAAGATTTAGCTGAAAAAATTATCAAAAAGGCAGAAATTATTACTGTTGACAATGTTTCACCATTGTTAGAACACCCAAATGCTGTTTATGTTTTCATGGGAGCTGGGGATATTCAAACCTATGAATATTCTTTTGAACGTTTGCTATCCAATTTGACAAGCAATGTCCAGTAATCTAATACCACAAGTCACCCTTCGAGAAGCTTCTTTGGAAGATTGGAAGGCAATCGTTGCGATTGAGGAGGCGAATTTTTCCACAGAAGCAGCTGGTGCAGAAACAATTCAAAAATGGATTGAACAGGGGCAAACGAACTTTTTAATAGCGGAATTAAATGAGAAAATAGCTGGCTACCTTGTAGGGGCAGCCGTTTTTTCACGTCATTTGACAAAGGAAATGATAGACAATTCGTCAAAGTGGCAGCAAGATTCTGATTTTATGACGATTCAGCGCTTATCCATTCATCCAGATTTTAAAGAGCAGGGACTGGGAACTTTGCTTTTAGCTGCTTGCAAAGAAATAGCTGTTGCACAAAATCAAAAAGGTCTTCAGTTGGTTTGTTCAGATGAGTTGATTTCTTACTACGAAATGAATGCTTTCATAAACGAAGGAATTTCTGAAAGGGGAGATAGCCATGCTATTTTACATGAATTCGTTTGGGATAATCCATATTTTAAGGAGGGAAAATGAAGATTAGACAGGCAAATTTAGCAGATTTGGATGCTATTACGACTATTGAATGGGAAAACTTTGGACCAGAAGAAGCTCTGAGTCGAGAGATTTTGGAAGCCCATATCCAAAAATTAACAACCAGTTTCTTAGTAGCTGAACGAGACGGTCAGATTTTAGGCTACCTTGAAGGGCCTGTTCGTCCAGAACGCCATTTAGTAGATCAATCCTTTACTTCTGAGGTAGAAGATTATAGTCATTTGACAGACCATTATATTTCGTTGACCAGTTTATCTATTGCTAAAAATGCTCAAAATATGGGGTTAGGTAGAAGTTTGTTGAATGCAATGAAGGATATTGCTGTTCGCGACCAGCGTTTGGGAATCAACTTAACTTGTCATGATTATTTGGTCACTTACTATGAAAAACATGGTTTTATCAACGAGGGCGTATCCCAATCTACCTATGCAGGTGAAGTTTGGTATGATATGCTTTGGAAAACTCCCAAATAGTGGAGAAAAGAATTGATTATTCTGTAGAATGCTTGAAAGAAAGGCATTCTCTTATTGCTTTTCTTTACTTTTTAAGATATAATGGTAGGGATATTGAACAAGGAGGTCAACTATTTGGCTGAAGATTCGCAAGAAAAAGAAGGGCTGAGTTTTAAAGAGCAGATTCTGTACGACTTGGCTAAAGAAAAGGGAACTGAACAACCAAAACTTGTAGAAGAATCTAATGACTTGCAGGAAAAGTTAGGTTTGGGTCAATCTGCGCTTCCTTCTGCACAGGAAGAAGAGAAAGCAACCGCTTCTGAAACGGATATACCAAAAGTTCAAAAAGAAGAGAGTGGCGAGCCAGAGCCTGCTCCTTTAGAAAGTCCCCTTCCAACCGTTGAACAAATAGAAGCCGAAGCGGCAGCTAGGGAAGAAGAAAAAGAGTTTAATACTCATACGACGAAAGTCCCTGTTTCTTACCCAACCAATCAGGCTGTTGAAGAAACCAAGGTTCCAAAAGAATTAGTTCAACCTGCAGTTTACGGAACGGAGCAAGACACAAAGAAACTTTCTCGTTCAAATAGGACTGCTCAAACGATTAACACGAAGAAGCGTCAAAACAAAATCGCCGGAAAAATCGTCAAAACGGTCTTAATTTTGCTGCTTTTAGGGATTGGTTTAACTGGTTTCTTTGCTTATCGCTATGTTACATCAGCTTTACAACCAGTTGATGCGAAAAATACAAAGTATGTGACGGTTAAGATTCCGACTGGATCGAGCACCAAAGCAATTGGAACGGTCTTGGAAAAAGCTGGTTTGATCAAAAATGCTCAGATTTTTAGCTATTATGCTAAGTTTAAAAACTATGCAGATTTCCAATCGGGTTATTACAATCTGCAAAAGAGCATGAGTTTGGATACGATTGCTAAAAAGCTACAGCAAGGTGGAACGGACACTCCGCAGGATCCCTCAATGGAAAAATTGACCATTCCAGAAGGATATACGATTGACCAAATTGCAAAAACGATTGCGAAGTTGAAGAAAAATAAATTGTCTTCGGATACGTTTTTAAAGAAAGTGCAAGATGATAATTTTATCACTCAGGAAGCTACAAAATATCCAAACTTATTAGGCAATTTAGCTAAAAAAGAGAGCGGTGTTAAGTATCGCTTAGAAGGCTATCTTTTCCCTGCTACTTACAATGTGACCGACAGCATAACTGCTGAAACGCTCATTGACCAAATGTTAGCAGCAATGGATAAAACCATGTCGCAATATTATGATGTTTTAGCCTCAAAGAACTTGACTGTGCACGATGTTTTGACAATTGCGTCCTTGGTTGAAAAAGAAGGTTCAACAGATCAAGACCGAAAAAACATCGCAAGTGTCTTTTACAATCGTTTAAATCAAAACATGCCTTTGCAAAGCAATATTGCAATTTTGTATGCTCAAGGAAAGCTTGGTCAAAAGACAACCTTAGCAGAAGACGCTGCGATTGATACTAATATTGATTCGCCTTACAATGTTTATAAAAATACCGGTTTAATGCCTGGTCCTGTAGACAATCCTAGTTTTTCTGCTATTGAAGCGACTGTTAATCCAGCCAAAACGGATTATCTTTACTTCGTAGCCAATACAGAAACAGGAAATGTTTATTTCGCAAATACCTATGAAGAACATGAAAAAAATGTTCAAGAACATGTTAATAGTAAATTGACACAATCAAGTAGTTCAAATTAAAAAAGCGGGACAAAATTGTAACTTTTAAAACTTGATTTTGTTCTACTTCTGAGCAATGATGTATAAGTCTAAAAAGATTGCTACAAGTGTATTTTAGACTAGATGAAGAATGCGCCTTGCAAAGCAAGCGAATATTAAAAAGAAGCTGGGACGAAAGTTTCCAGCTTCAAAGTATAAAGTATATAGTTATAATAAACCAACGACGCAGCTACTGATTGCTCAACAGTCTCCCAGACTGTTGAGCAATCCTGCGAGGGTGAGACTAGGAACTAAAATTTTCAAGATAAGTTCTGTCCCACTCCCTCTTTATTTTAAAAATAGAAAGAAGAAAAAATAATGGCAGAAAAAACTTATCCCATGACCCTTGAAGAAAAGGAAAAACTTGAAAAAGAATTAGAAGAACTTAAATTAGTTCGCCGTCCAGAAGTGGTAGAACGTATTAAAATTGCTCGTTCTTATGGTGACTTATCAGAAAACAGTGAGTATGAAGCAGCCAAAGATGAACAGGCTTTTGTTGAAGGACAAATCTCAAGTCTGGAAACCAAGATTCGCTATGCTGAAATTGTAGATAGTGATGCAGTAGCACAAGATGAAGTTGCTATTGGTAAGACCGTTACGATTCAAGAAGTTGGTGAAACGGATGAAGAAGTCTATATGATTGTGGGTGCAGCAGGAGCAGATGCTTTTGCTGGAAAGGTTTCTAATGAAAGTCCTATTGGACAAGCTCTAATTGGCAAGAAAACAGGCGATACTGCTACAGTTGAAACACCTGTGGGCAGTTATGATGTAAAAATCCTAAAAGTCGAAAAAACAGCTTAAAAAATAAAGGATTGGGATAGGTTGATGGCTGCGATAGCAACTATGAAACCTGTCCCAAATTCTTATCTATTTGATACAAAGTTTAGAGGAGAAAAATATGTCCCGTAAATCTCAAGTAATTTTAACCAATATGTGTCTGATTGAAGATAATCAAAATCGCATTGTCATGCAGATTCGTGACCCCAAGATGTATTCTTGGTCAGGAGCAGCTTTACCTGGTGGACATATAGAAGAAAAGGAGAGCCTCCACCAAGCAGTTGTGCGTGAAATTTATGAAGAAACGGGACTAACAATCCATCATCCTAAACTGGTTGGTATGAAACATTGGTACACAGCAGAAGGCATTCGTTATCTGGTCTTTCTTTATCGTACAAATGAATTTTCAGGACATCTCCGCTCATCAGAAGAAGGTGAAGTTAGGTGGGTGGCACGTGAAGAGTTGGACACTCTCGAATTGGCTTATGATTTAAAAAATTTGCTACGTATTTTTGATGACAAATCGTTGTCAGAATTGTTTTATAGTGAACGCTTAGAAAATGATTTTGTTCGCGAATTTTGGTAATTTTATGTTTAAATGAGGGCATTCTATTTATTCAGGTGGAGGATTGGATAGGTAGGGTGCTATTTCATAATAGTAAGATGCTTTTCTGATTGAATGGCAAGCAAAAAGCTGGAATGATGAACTGCACCCCAAAAGTTAGACAAGAAAACTCTAACTTTTGGGATGTTATTTT